>ERZ795053.1555-NODE-1555-length-29069-cov-6.715000_pt1 | contig 29069 bp, 25 predicted proteins | sample MGYA00375137_ERZ795053 | MGnify/ENA primary metagenome ERZ795053 (study PRJEB30182, sample SAMN05720284) | activated sludge metagenome | isolation source: Anaerobic digester | place: Hong Kong | collected 2014-12-17 ...
CCTCCATCCGATAGCCACCGGTTGCGAGCTCGCGACGCAGCCACCACCCGAGCGGCAGTCCGGCCAGGGCACAGATCAGGACGAGCCACCACGGGCCGGGGACGTTCGCACTCACCAGCGCAGACTATCGGCGGGTCAGTCCGGCGCCGTGGCGATGTCCCGTGCCGCGAGAGCGTCGGCCAGGGCCTCCCGCATGGGGCCGACCGGGGGCTGCAGGCCGGTCATCAGCCGCACCTGGCGCACCGCCTGGTGCAACAGCATCTCGGTGCCGGGCACGGTCGTCCAGCCGATCTCCCGCGCCACGCCGAGCAGCGGGCTCGGGCCGTGGCCGTAGACACAGTCGAGGACGACCGCCGCCGGCCCGCACTCCGGCAGCGCGCCGAGGGCTCCGGCATACGCCGTCGGGGGCACCGTCCCGATGACGACGGACACGCCGTGCGGCCACTGCCCGATCCGGCAGGCCTCGAGGTCGAGGCCGAGGGTGGCCGCGACCGCCGCCGTCTCGGGCCGGACCGCATCGCGCACCGCGAGCCACACCCTGCGGGCGCCCAGACCGCGCAGGGCGGCCAGCGCCGAGCGGGCGGTGGCCCCGGAGCCCACGACGACGGCCGCAGGTGCGTGCTCGACCCCGGCCTCCCGTAGCGCGACCTCGACGCCCGCAACGTCGGTGTTGTCGGCCGACCACGATCCGTCCGCCTCATGGACGAGGGTGTTCGCCGCCGCGAGGGTTCGAGCCAGCTCGCTGGCCCGGTCGGCCAGCGCGAGTGCCTCCTCCTTGAGCGGGTTGGTGAGCGACAGACCACGCCATTCAGGTCCCAGCCCGGCGACGTGGGCGGTCAGCGCACCAGCCGGCAGCTCGACCCCGTCGTAGTCCCACTCCACGCCGAGCGAGGCGTATGCCGCGCGGTGCAGCACCGGGGACAGCGAGTGGGCGATCGGGCTGCCCCGCACGCCGGCTCGCTGCCGCACCATCAGCCCGCCCTCCGCCGCTCTAGCGACCGCACTTGCCGGCGTTCTCCGCGCGGTTGCACCAGTTCTGGAACTCGGCGACGTTCTTGTTGTGCTCGGTGAGGGTCGTCGCGAACTTCGTCTCGCCGAACTCGGGGTTGGTCGCAACGAAGTAGAGCCACGGGCCGGCCGGCGGGTTGATCGCCGCCTTGATCGAGGCCTCGCCGGGGTTGCCGATCGGCGTCTCCGGCAGCCCGTCCTTGGTGTAGGTGTTCCACTTGTTGACCTGGGCCCGCTCGGCGTCGGTCGTCGTGAGGTTGTGCTCCCCGGTGCCGTAGTTGACCGTCGAGTCCATCTGCAGGCGCATCGGCTTGACCAGCCGGTTCTCGATGACCCGGGCGACCTTGGGGCGGTCCTCGGCGCGGTTGACCTCGGCCTCGATGATGCTCGCGACGATCATCGTCCGCTCCATGGTGGCCTCGCTGACGCCGTTGGCGCCGAGGATGCCCACGGTCTTCTTCACCATGGTCTGCAGCTGGACCAGCGCGGTGTCCTTCGAGCTGAACTCGTAGGTGGCCGGGAAGAGGTAGCCCTCGATCTGGCCCTTGGCCGAGGCTGGCAGACCCAGCGCCGGGTCCTTGGCCGCTGCCTCGTAGTCGGCGATCGGGCGGCCGGTGGCCTTGCTGAGCGCGGCGTAGATCTCCTTGGCCCACAGCCCCTCGCGGATCGTCACCTTCGGGTTCTGCCGGTTCTTCGGGTCGACGAGCACGGCGAGGACATCGGCCGCGCGCATCTGCTTCTTCAGCGCGTAGTCCCCCGGCTGGATGCCTGCGGCGCGGGAGTCGGCGTTGGCCACCTCGACGAAGGCTTGGGCCGTGCGGACGATGCCGGCCTTCTCGAGGTTGGTCGCGATGATCCGTCCGCTGTCGCCCTGGTTCACCGTGAAGGTGACGGCGTCGGTGCCCGGTCCGGGGAAGTCGCTCGCGTCGACGGTCGGTCGATTGAGCAGCGGCTTGAGGACCGACCAGCCGACGACGCCGGCTCCGGCCACCAACCCGATCGCGAGCAGCAGCACGAGCAGTCGGCGCGGCCCACGGCTCTCCGACCTGGCCCGGCGGGTCCGCCGGGTGCTCGGCCGCGCCGTCGCCAGCGGGCTGTCGCTCCACTCGTCGTCGTGATGTCCCGGGTGCTCGCCGACGAGAGGCTCCACCGGCCCGGCCGGGTCGTGGGCTGCCTCGCCGCCTCGGTATGCCGCGGTCGCCACGCCGTCGTCGGCGCCGTCTTCGTAGGGAGTGCCGTCGGGGTTGAAGATGTTCCCGTGCTCGTCGTGCACATAGCCGTGCTCGTCGACCCAGTGGCCGTCCTCGTTCCAATACCCGATCGGCTCACCGTGCTCCGGCTGGTCGGCACCGCCGCGGTCGCTCATCGTCGTCCCTTCGTCGTCCGAGGCTTGCGCCCACGGGCGGGGAGGTGCTCCCCCGGCTCCTGCCCGGTGGCCCGCTCGCTGTCGAGCGCAGCCTGCAGGATCAGCACTGCCGCCACCTGGTCCACCACTGCCCGGTGCTCCCGCGAGCGTCGACCGCTGGCCTGCAGCTGACGGTGCGACTGGACGGTGGTGAGCCGTTCGTCAACCAACCGTACGCGGGCCGGGGCCACGAGCGGGGCAAGCGCGGCGGCATACTCGCGGGCGAGTCGCGCGGCCGTGCCCTCGGTGCCGTCGAGCGAGCGCGGCAGGCCGACATAGACGACCTGCGCCGCCCGCTCGATGACGAGCGCGGCAAGTCGACCGAGGTCGCCCTCGCTCTCGTCCCGGAGCACGGTCTCGACGGGGGTCGCGAGCATGCCGTCAGGGTCGCTCTCGGCGACGCCGACGCGGACGGCACCGACGTCGACGCCGATCCGCCGGCTCACCGGGGCGCTCCGCTCACCGGCCCCAGCCGCGCAGCTGCTCCTCGACCGCGCCGAGGGCCGCCCCCATCCGGCTCGCGTCCTGACCGCCGCCCTGGGCGAGGTCGTCCTTGCCACCGCCACCGCCGCCGAGCACCTGAGCGGCGGTCCGCACCAGGTCCCCGGCCCGGACTCCGGCACCACGCGCCGGCTCGTTGGTCGCGACGACGACGACCGGTCGGCCATTGGTCGCCGCGGTCATCGCGACGACGGCGGCGTGCTCGGCACCGAGACGACCGCGGACATCGAGCACGAGGGTGCGCAGGTCGTCGGCCGCGACGCCCTCGCCGGCGTCGTGGGTGACGAGGCGCACCGGGCCGACCTCGCGGGCGGTCTCGACGAGTCGCGGGGCCACGGCGAGCGCCTGCTGCTGGCGGATCGCCCCGAGCTCGCGCTCGGCGTCGCGCAGCCGGGTGAGGATGGCGTCGATCCGCTCCGGCAGGTCCTCAGGTCGGCCCTTGAGCACCTCGGTCAGCTGGCCGACGATGGCGTGCTCGCGGGCCAGGAAGGTGTAGGCGTCGGCGCCGACGAGCGCCTCGACGCGGCGCACCCCCGAGCCGATCGAGCTCTCGCCGAGCAGCTTGACCAGACCGAGCTGGCTGCTGCGCTGGGCGTGCGTGCCACCGCACAGCTCACGGGCCCACTCCCCGACCGAGACGACGCGGACGGCATCGCCGTACTTCTCGCCGAAGAGCGCCATCGCGCCGGCGTCGCGGGCCTGGGCCTGGGTCATCACCTCGGCATGCACGGGCAGGTCCTCGAGCAGGATCGCGTTGACCCTGGCCTCGATGTCGCGCAGCTGCGACACCGGCACGGCGTGCTGGGCGTTGAAGTCGAAGCGGAACCGACCCGGGGCGTTCTCGGACCCGGCCTGGGTGGCCGTGTCGCCGAGCTCCTCGCGAATCGCCTTGTGCACCATGTGAGTTGCGGTGTGCGCACGGGAGATCGCCCGTCGCCGGTCGATGTCGACGAGCGCGTGGGCGAGCTCGCCGACGGTGACCTCGCCGAGCACGACGGTCGCCCGGTGCACCGACAGGCCGCCGATCGGCGCCTGCACGTCGCGCACCTCGACGACCGCTCCGCTCTCCAGCTCGAGCCGCCCGCCGTCGGCCAGCTGCCCGCCCCCCTCGGCATAGAACGGGGTGCGGTCCAGAACGATCTCGACCTGCTCACCGGTGCCGGCGGAGCGGATCGCCTCGCCGCCGCGCAGCAGGCCGGCAACCCGCGCCTCGGACACGACCTCGTCGTAGCCGGTGAACTCCACCGGCCGGCCGAGCTGGTCCGCGATCACCTTGTATGCCGCGGCGAGGTCGGCGTGCCCGGTCTTCTTCGCCTTCGCGTCGGCCTTGGCCCGGTCGCGCTGCTCCTGCATGAGGCGGCGGAAGCCCGGCTCGTCGACCTGCACGCCCTGCTCGGCGGCCATCTCGAGGGTGAGGTCGATCGGGAAGCCGTAGGTGTCGTGCAGGGCGAAGGCCTGCGCACCGGAGAGCATCGGCGCCGCGCCCTCGGCCGGCTGACTCTTGAGCCGGGTGACGGCGGTGTCGAGGATCGTCGTGCCCGAGGCGAGGGTGCGCCGGAAGGCCTCCTCCTCGGCATACGCGATGGCGCTGATCCGGTCGAAGTCGGTGCGCAGCTCGGGGTAGGACTGGCTCATCCGCTCCATCGACACAGGCAGCAGCTCGGGCAGCGCCGGCCGGTCGTAGCCGAGCAGCCGCATCGAGCGCACCGCTCGGCGCAGCATGCGGCGCAGCACGTAGCCGCGGCCCTCGTTGCCCGGCACGACGCCGTCGCCGATGAGCATCAGCCCGGAGCGAACGTGGTCGCCGACGACCCGCAGCCGGATGTCGTCGGGGTGGCTCTGGCTGGCGATCTGGCTGCGCTGCGCGCCGTACTGCTTGCCGGCCAGCTCGGCAGCCCGGTCGATGACCGGGTAGACCTCGTCGATCTCGTACATGTTGTCGACGCCCTGCAGGATCGAGGCGATCCGCTCCAGGCCCATGCCGGTGTCGATGTTCTTGTGCGGCAGGTCACCGGCGATGTCGAAGTCGGTCTTGCTGCGCACGTCGGACAGCTCGTGCTGCATGAAGACGAGGTTCCAGAACTCCATGTAGCGGTCCTCGTCGACCGCCGGACCGCCGTCGGGGCCATACTCCGGCCCGCGGTCGTAGTAGATCTCCGAGCACGGCCCGCCCGGGCCCGGGACACCCATCGACCAGTAGTTGTCGGCCTTGCCGCGGCGCACGATCCGCTCGAGCGGGATGCCGGTGAGCGATCGCCACAGCTCGATCGCCTCGTCGTCCTCCTCGTAGACGGTCGCCCACAGCCGGTCGCCGTCGAGGCCGAAGCCGCCGTCCTGCTGACTGCCGGTGACGAGCTCCCAGGCCAGCTCGATGGCGCCGGCCTTGAAGTAGTCGCCGAAGGAGAAGTTGCCGTTCATCTGGAAGAAGGTGCCGTGCCGCGAGGTCTTGCCGACCTCCTCGATGTCCTGGGTGCGCACGCACTTCTGCACGCTCGTCGCGCGCGGGCCGGGGGGCGCCTGCTGGCCCAGGAAGTAGGGCTTGAGCGGGGCCATGCCGGCGTTGACGAAGAGCAGGTTGGGGTCGTCGAAGAGCAGCGGTGCGGACGGGATGACGACGTGGCCGCGGCTCTCGAAGAAGCGCAGCCAGCGTCGCCTGATCTCGGCGGTCTCCATGGTGTGGTGTTCCTTGCCTGTGTATGCCGGTCGGTCGGGTGGCGGGGCGGGGCAACCGGGCGCGGGGCGCCGGCTCCCCTAGCGAGCTCGCCAGCCCGCCGGGTCGTCGAGCAGGTCTCGGGTGGCGCGTGGATCCAGGCGCAGTCCGGGCGGCGGCGCGTCGAGGCCGAGCGCGACCCGCAGCTCGTCCTCGCGCTGGGCCATGCCCTCGCGGATGTCGGTGGCCAGGCCGGTCAGGGTCGCTCGGAGGTCGTCGGACCCGGAGAGGGCGCGCACGACGAGGACGACCGCGACTCCGGCCGCGGCCCCGGCGACCAGGGCGAGCAGGCGGTGGCTCATCGACGCTCACCGGATCGCTTGGCCAGCGCCGCTCGGACGCCGTAGGAGAGGGCGGCCACCTTGACGAGCGGCCCGCCGAGGGTGGCTGCGAACAGCGAGGTCAGCGCACTGACGTTGCTGCTCATCGAGGCGAGGTTGGTCGTCACCGTGTCGATCCGGGCCAGCTGCTCGTTGGTCGTCGAGACGGTCGTCGTGACCTCACCGAGCAGCGGCACGCTGCCGTCGGCGAGGCCCTTGACGCCGACCCGGGTCTCGTCGAGGATCTCGCCGGCCTTGCCGATGAGTCCGCCGAGCCGGACAACGAGGTAGGCGAAGGCCAGCGCGGCGACGACTCCGGCCAGGTCAGCCACGGTCACGGGCGCGATGCTCACCCCGTCAGCCTAGAGCGTGCCGGCGAGTGCGGCGTCCCCGAACCGCCACGAACGGCCGGTCAGGTGACCACCTCAGCGACGAGTGTCGTCTTGATCTCAGGGAAGTGGCAGGCGATGTCGTGTCGAACGGAGCCGGGCTCGTCGTCCCCGCCGCCGGGCTTGTCCTCGAGGACTGGCTCGGTGGTCGCGCAGATCTCCTGTGCCTTCCAGCACCGGGTGCGGAAGCGGCAGCCACTCGGCGGGTCGATCGGGCTGGGCGGGTCGCCGATGAGTCGGATCCGCTCCTTGGGAGCGATACCGCGAGCGACGTTGATGTCTGGTGCCGCCGACAGCAGCGCCTGGGTGTAGGGGTGCTGAGGCTCTCCGTAGATGTGCCGCTTGTCGCCGATCTCGGCGATCTTTCCGAGGTACATCACTGCGACCCGGTCACAGAAGTGCCGGATCACGCCGAGGTCATGGGCGATGAAGATGAACGACAGACCAAGCTCGTCCCGCAGTCGGGACAGCAGGTTCATCACCTGAGCCTGGACCGACACGTCGAGGGCGGACACCGGCTCGTCGGCGATGATGAGTCGCGGTTCGACGGCCAGGGCTCGGGCGATGCCGATCCGCTGGCGCTGCCCGCCGGAGAACTCCGAGGGATAGCGGTTGATGTGCTCGGGGTTGAGGCCGACCAGCTCGAGCAGCTCCTGCGAGCGACGCTTCTCGTTGCCCCGGTGCAGGCCGTGGACCCGAAGTGGTGTGCCGAGGATCGCGCCGACGGTCTGGCGAGGGTTCAGCGAGGAGTAAGGGTCCTGGAAGATCATCTGGATCTCGCGGCGCAACGGCCGCAGCTCGCGCTCGCTCAGCCGGGCGATGTCAGTGCCGCGGTAGACGACCTTGCCTGAGGTAGGCACCTCGAGCCGGGTGATGCACCGCGAGGCCGTGGACTTGCCGCAACCGGACTCGCCGACCAGGCCGAGGGTCTCCCCCTCGGCGAGGTCGAAGGAGATGTCGTCGACGGCCTTGACCGTGTTCTTGGCCATCGTGAGCCCTTGCACCTCACGGACCGCGAAGTGCTTGACAAGGTGCTCGACGCGCACCAGCGGCTCGGCGTCGCGCCGGATCCGGGATGTGCTGGTCATGCGCGCATCTCCTCCTCAAGCACCCGCTCCGGATCGGCCAGGTGGCAGCGGACCTGTCGGGTCCCGATCGGGCGCAGCTCGGGCAGCTGAGTGACACACAGGTCTCCCGGCACCCGGTCGCGCACCGCGCACCGCGGGTGGAAGGAGCAGCCTGGCGGCAGGTTGACCAGGGATGGCGGGGACCCCTTGATGGTGAGCAGCTGGTCCTGGTCCTCGTGCGTCGAGGGCAGGCTCTGCAGCAGGGCGTAGGTGTACGGGTGCATCGGGTGAGCGAGGACGTCCTTGGCCAGCCCGCGCTCAACTGCGCGACCGGCATACATGACGAGAATGTCGTCGGCGACCTCCGCGACCACGCCGAGGTCGTGGGTGATGAGGATGACCGCAGACCCAAACTCCATCTGGAGGTTGTTGATGAGATCCAGGATCTGGGCCTGCACGGTGACATCCAGGGCCGTAGTCGGCTCGTCAGCGATCAACAGCTTGGGGTTGTTGACCAGACCGAGGGCGATCATCGCCCGCTGCCGCATCCCACCGGAGAACTCGTGGGGATACTGCTTGGCTCGACGCTGGGGGTTCGGAATGCCGACCAGGTCGAGCATCTCGACGGCGCGCTTGCGGGCCACCTCCCGTGAGACGTTGTTGTGCGCAAGGTAGGCCTCGGCGATCTGGCCGCCCACCTTGTAGAACGGGTGCAAGGCCGAGAGGGGGTCCTGGAAGATCATCGCCGCCGTGCTGCTGCGCAGTCGTCGCATGGTCTGCTCGTCGGCTCCGACGACCTCCTCGCCGTCCAGGAGGATGCTCCCGGTGATCATGCTCCGCTTGGGGTTGTGCAGGCCCAGCACCGCCATGGTGGAGACCGACTTGCCCGAGCCCGACTCGCCGACGATGGCGAGCGTTCGGCCGAGGCGGGCCTGGTAGCTGAGTCCTTGGACAGCGTTGACGGGCCCCTCGTCGCTCGGGAAGCGCACCGACAGGTCGGTGATCTCAAGAACCACCTCGCCGTCGTCCTTGCCCGCGCGTGCGGCGGGGATCGGCTCGGGCTCAGTGGCCGCAACCGCGACCGTCGGGTCGTCCGCGTGCGGCTGGGCGGTCACGAGAGCCTCACTCTCGGGTCGATGAACGAATAGGCGATGTCGACGAGCAGGTTCATCAGCACGACGAGGAAGCAGCCGACGAGAACCGTGCCCATGATCATCGGCAGGTCGTCGAGCCCGAGCGAGGTGATCGCCAACCGGCCCATGCCGTCCACCTCGAAGATCCGCTCCGTGATGAGCGTGCCGGACAGCAGCCCTGCCATGTCCAGTCCGAGGATCGTGACGACGGGGCTCATCGCCGCACGGAACGCGTGCTTGTAGACGACCCGCTGCTCGCTGATGCCCTTAGACCTGGCCGTGCGCACGTAGTCCTGGGCAAGCGTGTCGATCATGCTGGCTCGGGTGAACCGAACGTAGGAGGTGGAGTAGATCAGGCCGAGGATGACCGCTGGCGCGATCAAGCCGGCCAGCCAGGGCCCGGCTCCATCGTTGATCCCGGTAGCTCGCGGGAAGATCGGATAGAGCACGGTCAGGTAGAGGGCGAACAGCAGCAACAGGATGTACGACGGGATCGAGCCCACGACCTGTGAGACTCCGACCACCAATCGATCCAAGCGGGTTCCTCGTCTCCGCGCGGCATACACGCCGATCGTCACTCCGGTCACGAGGAACATGACCATCGTCATCAAAGCCAGCATCGCCGTGGAGGGGAACTTGGACAGGACCGCCTCCTTCACTTCGACCCGGCTCCGGAAGGAATAGCCCAGGCAGGGAGCCTTGCAGTCCAGGGAGGTCCCGCCGTACTCAATCTGCCGCCCGGCGACCATGCCGCGCAGATACTCGCTCAGCTGATCGGACACCGGACGATCCAGCTTGAGAGCGTGCCGGATCTCGCTGAGCTTCGCGTCATTGCACTTGGTGTCCGGACAGAGCGCCTGCGCCGGGTCGGACGGGCCCATGAAGAAGAGGAGGAACGTGGCCACCACGACCGTGAGCAGCACGCTCAGCGCCATGAGCATCCGCTTGCCGAGGTACACGAGCATGAAACCGCCTAGGGGTGGGGGGCGTGGTCGTGGGGCGCGGGTGAACCCGCGCCCCACGACGCTGCCGGATGGTCGGACTAGCGAAGGATCACTGGTCGACCCAGATGGCGTCGAGAATCGGCATGCCGTGGTTGGGGTCGTTCAGCACGTTGTGCACCTTGGTCCCGAACAGCAGGTTGGACTTGTCCCAGTAGTACGGCAGGGCCGGCAGGTAGGTCTCCATGAGCCACTTGTCGAACTTGCCCCACTCCGGGCCCTGCTCCTTGATCGGGAGCTTGACGATGCGCTCCATCTCGGCGTCGATCTTCGGGTCGGAGAGGTTGCCCCAGTTGGTCCCACCGGCCTTGATCTGCGTGGAGGAGACGGTGGGCGGGAAGATCGAGTCGGCCGCCGGCCAGTCGAAGCACCAGCCGGCCGGGGACTGGCCGATGTTGTGCGGACCGTCGAGCTTGTTGCGCAGGGTGCGCTGCTCCTTGGTGGTGACGCCGATGTCCTTGACCTTGAAGCCCGCCTCGGTCAGCTTCTGCTTGCGGATCTGGTTGACCTGCTGGGCGATCTGGTTGTCGGTGGAGTAGTAGTTGACGATCTCGAACTCCTTGCCCGGGCCGTAGCCGGCAGCCGCGAGCATCTCCTTCGCCTTGGCGGCGTTGCCGTCGCCCTTGCCATCCAGACCAGGCAGCGTGTAGTCGAGCCAGCCCGGGATCTGCGGCGGGATGAGGGTGTGGGCCGGCGTCTGCGACAGCGGCGTGGCACCCGAGGCCTTGTTGATCGAGTCCCACGGGTACGCGACGGCGAGCGCCTTGCGGACCTCGAGGGGGATCTTGCGGGTGTCGAGGTTCACCGTGACGGTGCACGAGGAGGGGCCGCTGACGAACTGTGCCTTCTTGGCGCCGGTGACCTGGTCGACCAGGCTGGAGTCGATCGCGTCCCAGTTCAACGTCGTCGCGTCCGGGCCGTTGCTGGCCAGGATGGCGGTCTGCGTCTTGACCTCGTCGACACCGAACTTGAAGACGTAGGAGTCGAGGTATGCCGTGCGCGATGCGTCGGTCTTCGGGTCCCAGTTGGGGTTGCGCACGAGGGTGAGCTCGCTGCCCTGGGTGAAGGACTTGATCATGTACGGACCGGTGGTGACCGGGTTGTTGCCGTAGTCCTTGTTCTTGGTGTCCTTGGCCTTCGGGATCGGCGAGGTCTGCGAGAACGAGGCGAAGTAGGGCAGCGTCTCCCATCGCTTGACGAGGTGGAAGATCACCTGGTTGCCCTTGGCCTCGACACCTTCGAAGGTGTCACCGGACTTGAACGGACCCTCGTACTTGTCGCCGCCCTTGAGGTAGTCGACCTGGTAGGTCGGCCCGGTGTCGGTGAAGGCGAAGGAGCGCTTGACGGCATACGCGACGTCCTCGGCGGTGACCGTCGTGCCGTCCGAGTACTTGATGCCGTCCTTGATGGTGAAGGTCCAGGTGAGGCCGTCGTCGGACGCCTTGCCCAAGTCGGTCGCCAGGTCCGGAACCAGCACCTGCTGGCCGTCACGCTGCACGAACGAGGTGAGCGAGCGATAGAGGAGCCGGCTCATGATCATGCCCGAGTCCTGGTAGAACTGCGCGCTTGGGTCCATGTCGGCCGGACCGGTCGAGTAGGCGACGGTGAGGGTGCCGCCCTTCTTGGCGCCGGCGACCTCTGGGGCCGGGCCCTTGGCAGTGGGGTCGAGCGCCTCGACGGCCTTGGCGGCGGACGTCGTCGCGGCGCTGCCTCCCGTGCCGCTGCCGGTGCCCGTCTGCTGCGGCGCACTGCACGCGGCGGTCGCGCCGAGCGCTGCAACGGCCCCCACCGCCAGAACGTGGGTCCAACGCATGTTCTGCTCCTTCATTCGGGTTTCGCTACCCCGGTGTCACCGGGGGCGTCTGACGGTAGAACGCCTCTACCGACGAGTGTTGGGATCGAAGGCATCGCGGATCGCCTCGCCAAGCAACGAGAGGGCAAGCACGAGCGTCGCGATGCTGATGACCGGGGGCCAGAGGAACAAGGGGTAGCGGGCGAACGAGTTCTGCGCGTTCGAGACGGTGCGACCCCACGAGGCGGTGGGCTCGACCAGACCCGCGCCGAGATAGCTCAGCGCCGCCTCGGACGAGATATAGGCCGGCACCGCGATCGATGCCGAGACGATGATCGGGCCGACCAGGTTGGGCAGGATCTCCCGGAACAGGATCTGCCGCGTCGGCACCCCGACGATCCGAGCGGCTTGGACGAACTCACGCTCGCGCAGCGAGAGCACCTCGCCACGGATCAGTCGGGCCAGGCCCAACCACCCGAAGAACACGAGGATCGCGATGAGGACCACGAATCGGATCGTCGAGGTCTGCTCGGCGGTGAGGACCTCTCCTGGCGGCGTCAGGCGCTTCTGGACGATCGGCACCAGAGCCAGCACCATGAGCAGGAAGGGAAGCGATAGCAGGACATCGATGATCCAGCCGATGACCTTGTCCACCACACCACCGAGATAGCCCGCGACGAGACCCATGGCGATACCGACCACGGTCGACAGGCCGGCAGCCACGAAGCCGATGATGAGCGACGGCCTGGCTCCATAGGCCCACAGGGCGAACAGATCACGGCCGGTGCGGGGCTCGACACCGAACCAGTGCTCGGACGTGGCACCGATGGTCGGGAAGGCGTTGTCCGGCGAGATGAGATCGGTGTTGTACTTGTTGACCTCTTGGCCCGGGATCTTGACGATCAGCGGCGCGAAGATGGCGACCACGACGAAGAACACGACGACAATGGCGCAGACGACGGCCACCTTGTCGTTCTTGAGCCGATCCCAGGCGATGCGGGACGGGGAGCGGCCGGCGCGGCGCTCGACCTGCACCTCGGCCGCGGTGACGGCGGTGCCAGCAACGGCGTCGGCAGCATCCGTCGGTGTTCCCAGCGACAAGGGTGGCTCCGTTCGGTCGGCTGGCTCAGAGGCGGTCGGACCCGGCGCGCGCCCGCGGCACGCCGGGTACCTCGTCGGCGTCACCTTGTCACAGATCCGGCCGGATGTGGCGATCCCGGTTCCGGCTCGATGACAAATCGTTACCGTCCCGTTGCCGGAGCGCGGGAACGGATGGTCCACCCCGCCCCTCACCGGATTTCTCACTATTCGGACAGGCCGACCAGGTATCGGGACGGCATGCGGGGATCACTCGTCGATGTGACCTGGCTCACTCGCGAGGCGGCCCCGGAGCCACGCGAGCCGGTCGACGAGGCGCTGCTCGAAGCCGCGATCGGTGGGTCGGTAGTACTCGACCCGGCCGGCCAGATCGTCGGGCAGGTACTGCTGCGCCGCGACTCCGTCCGGCTCGTCGTGCGCGTAGACATACCCGCCGCTCCCGGCGTCCCCTGAGCCGGTATGCCGCGCCGCCTCCGCCTCCCGGACCGCCTGCGCGACGCGCTCCGCGGCGGCATACCCACTGCCTCGCAGGTGCGGCGGCACCGGTCCACCGCGACCCGCCCGCACGTCGGCGATGGCGGCATTGATGCCGAGGTAGGCGGCATTCGACTTGGGCGCGAGCGCGACATGGACGACCGCCTGCGCGAGCACGATGCGGGCCTCGGGCATGCCGATCTGGGCCACCGCGTGCAGCGCAGCGACCGCGGTCTGCAGCGCGGTCGGGTCGGCCAGGCCAACGTCCTCGCTCGCCGCGATGACGATCCGCCGCGCGACGAACCGTGGGTCCTCGCCCGCCTCGAGCATCCGCGCGAGATAGTGCAGCGCGGCATCGACGTCGGAGCCCCGCATCGACTTGATGAGCGCGCTCGCGACGTCGTAGTGCTGATCGCCGGTCCGGTCGTAGCGGACTGCCGCGTGGGCCACCGCCTGCTCGACGTGCGCCAGCTCGATCGGCACCGGGGTGCCGGCGGACGGCGCCGCTCCGAGCGGACGGGCGTCGAGGGCGACCCCCGCGGCCGCCTCGAGCGCGGTGAGTGCCCGGCGCGCGTCGCCGCCGGCGATCCGCACGAGATGCTCACGGGCCGGCTCGGCGAGCGCGAATCCCGCGGCGAGGCCTCGCTCGTCGATGATCGCCGCCTCGAGCAGGTCGCCGATCTCGGCCTCCGCCAGTGGCGTCAGCGCGACGAGGATCGATCGGGACAGCAGCGGCGCGACCACCGAGAAGGACGGGTTCTCGGTCGTCGCGGCGACGAGGATGACGGTGCGGTTCTCGACGCCGGGCAGCAGGGCGTCCTGCTGGGCCTTGGTGAAGCGGTGGATCTCGTCGAGGAACAGGACGGTATGCCGCTGGTAGAGGTCTCGCTCCCGCTGGGCCGCAACCATGACCTCGCGCACGTCCTTGACGCCGGCCGTCACCGCCGACAGCTCGACGAAGCGGCGACCCGACGCCGAGGCGACGAGGTGGGCCAGGGTCGTCTTGCCCGTGCCCGGCGGCCCCCAGATGATGGCCGACAGAGGGCCGACGGCACCGCCCGGCCCGTCGGCGCCCTCGACCAGCCGGCGCAGCGGGCTGCCGGAGCGCAGCACGGCCGCCTGACCGCGCACCTCGTCGAGCGTCCGGGGCCGCATCCGCACCGCGAGGGGCGCCCGGGTCGACGGGTCTCCCGCGGAGCCGCCGAAGAGATCGTCGGCCATCCCCCTCCTTCGATCGGTCAAGCGGTGAGCCGCGCCACCCGAACGGGCGTGTCGAGGCCCGCGCTGCCAATGAGAGGCTAGCGGGGTGGACCGTTCCCCACCGACCCCACAGCGCTCTCTGCTGTTCCGGTGGGGCACCCTCGCGGCCCGCCACCCGTGGCGCGTGGGCACGGCCTGGCTGCTGCTCACCGTGACCGCCTTCGCCGTGGCGGTGATGGGGGTGGGGGCCGGCTCGCTGTTCAGCCGACTGCACTCCGGCGAGGCCGGTGTCGAGGGCGAGGCGAGCCAAGGGCGCGCGATCATCACGTCGGTCGAGCCGCAGACCGGCAGCGTCATGCTCATGGTCGACGGCATCGATCCCCGCTCCCCCCAGACGGCCCAGGTCCTCGGCGGGCTCGCCGCTGACGTCTCCCGCATCCCCGGCGTCGAGCGCAGCCTCTCCCCCTACGTCGTGCCGGGCGGGCTCGACGACCCGCAGGCCCGCCCGCTGCTGGCCCCCAGCGGCCGCGGCGTCATCGTCGTCACCAGCCTGGCGCCCGGGCTGCCCGGCGCCGACCAGGACCGCGCCGAGCTCGCGGTGCGCGCGGCATACCAGGCGATCGGCGCACGACTGCCGGCCGGCGCCCAGACGAGCATCGGCAGCGGCAAGCTGCTGCTGCACGAGATCACCAACCAGATCGAGGTCGACCTACGGGTCGGCGAGGGCATCGCGCTGCCGCTGAGCTTCCTGCTCATGGTGCTCGTCTTCGGCGGCTTCGTCGCGGCCGGCATGCCGATCCTCGGCGCGATCGCCTCGATCGGCGGCGCGCTCGCCGCGCTCTACGGCTTCTCCTTCCTCCTCGAGCTCGACGCGTCGGTCGTCAACGTCGTGACACTGCTCGGGCTGGCGCTGTCGATCGACTACGGCCTGCTCGTCGTGTCCCGCTGCCGGGAGGAGCTGCGGGCCGTCGCCCGCGGCCGACCGGCTGCCGAGCTGACCCGCGCCGAGATCGTCGAGGCGGTCGGGCGCACCGTCGCCACCGCCGGTCGGACCGTGCTCTTCTCCGGCATCACCGTGGCCATCTCGCTGGCCGGGCTACTCCTGTTCCGGGCCGACATCATGCGGGCCGTCGGGGCGGCGGGCGTCTCGGTCGTGCTCATCGCGATGGTCGCCGGGCTGACCCTCATGCCCGCCGTGTGCTCCATCTCGGCGCACCGCCTGCTGGCCCGCGGCACCGAGACCGCGCCCGACGAGGGCGTCTTCTCGCGGCTCGCTCGGCGGGTGCGCCGGATGCCGTGGGTCGTGCTCGTCGCCTCGAGCGCCCTGCTCGTCGCCCTCGCCCTGCCCACCCTCTCGCTGCGGATGACCTCCTCCGGCCACCAGCTCATGCCGGTCGGCTCGAGCCAACGCGACTTCTTCGACCGGCTGGCCACCGACTACCCCGCGCTGGGGCTGCCGGCGGTCACCGTCGTCACCGAGAGCTCGCTCGCCCAGGCGCAGGAGTATGCCGCGCAGACGGTGGCGACGCTCCCGCACGTCCAGTCCGCGAACGTGCGGCCAGTGGGCCCGCGGCATACGGCGATCGCGGTGCGGGTGTCCGACCGCGACCCGCTCGGCGACGACGCCCGCGAGCTGGTCTCCGCGCTGCGCGCGAATCGGCCGGGCTTCCCCACCTGGGTCACCGGGAAGGCTGCCGGGCTGGCCGACTTCACCGAGTCGCTGGCCCAGCGTGCGCCCGTCGCCGCGCTCGTCGTCGTGCTGGCGACCTTCGTGCTGCTCTTCCTCATGACCGGCTCGGTCGTCATCCCGCTCAAGGCGCTGCTGCTCAACGTGCTCTCCCTCGGCGCGTCACTCGGCGTCGCCACCTGGGTCTTCCAGAACGGCCACCTGCAGAGCCAGCTCGGCTTCACCTCCGTCGGCGCGGTGGAGTCGCTCATCCCGCCTCTCGTCATCGCCTTCGGCTTCGGCATCTCGATGGACTACGAGCTGTTCCTCATCTCCCGGATCGCCGAGCTCTACCACGGCGGCGCGAGCAACGACCGGGCCCTCGAGCTCGGCCTGCAGCGCTCGGGGCGGATCATCACCTCGGCAGCCCTGCTCGTCGTCATCGTCTTCGCCGGGTTCATCGTCGGAAAGCTGTTGATCATCAAGCAGATCGGGCTGGCGTTGACCGTCGCGGTGCTGCTCGACGCCACCGTCGTGCGGATGCTGCTCGTGCCGGCGACGATGGCGGTGCTCGGCGACTGGAACTGGTGGGCCCCGGCCCCACTGCGCCGGCTGTACGCCCGGTTCGGGCTGACCGAGTAGTCGGTCACCGCTGGGGCTGATCCGACCGTACGAGCTCATCGACGACGTCCCGGAGCCGGGCCAGCGTGCCGTCGATTTGGTCAGGGGTATGCCGCACCCGCCAGGCGAGCCCCTGCATGCCGGCCCGCGCGGCGTGCCGGAGACTGCGGTCGGCAAGGTCGCGATCGATGGGGCGGTAGGCGGCGCGGAACGCGGCGGCAGCGGCCCGGCCGAGGTCGAATCGGATCAGGGCGAGATCGAGAGCCGGGTCGCCGATCACCGCGTCCGACCAGTCGAGGATGCCGGATTGTCGCCCGCGGGAGTCGAGGAGGATGTGCTCATCGCCAAGGTCGTTGTGGCACAGTGTGATTCGAGCGGGGATGGGCAGCGCGCGGTTGAGGCTCGCAGTGAGGGAGTTCGCCAGATGCGCATCGAGGACGTCGCGAGTCGTGGCGAGGTGGTCCTCGATGACGGCGGCGTCGATCGTAGGCGCCGGGTCGCCGAGACCGGACAGGGCGCTACGCGCTGCCGCGAGGTCGATCGTCTGCAGGAGGGCGACTTGCTCGCCGAGAGCGGCGCCGAGTCGAGGGACGTCGACGCGGTGCGCCTGCTCGACGGGCACCCCCGGCACCCGCGAGAGCAGCAGCGCGCCCGCTTCCTCGTCCACGGCGAGGACCCTCGGCACCGCAGTGCTGAGGTGAGCGCCGACGAGCTCGAGCAGGGCGACGTCGCGGCGCACGACGAGCCCTCGCTCCGCCTCGTCGGCCACCTTGCTCACCCGCAGGACGGCATCCGACCCCACGGCATACGCGACGTTGTCCCAGCCGGCGCCCAGCGGCCGCACCGACGCGGAGCGCAGACCGGGCCGCAGCCGTCCGGCGAGCCGAACCGGGTCGACGTCGAGCCGCGGCGGCAGCATCCTCAGCCGGCCGACTCCGCCGACGCCGGCTCTGCTGGCGCAGCACCCGGCGCCCGTGGTGCGGCAGCGGCGTCCACGCCCGCCTCCTTGCGCTGCTCGGCGGTGATCGGCGCCGGCGCGCCGGTGAGCGGGTCGTAGCCGCCACCGGACTTGGGGAAGGCGATGACGTCGCGGATCGAGTCCGCTCCGGCGAGCAGGGCACAGATCCGGTCCCAGCCGAAGGCGATGCCGCCGTGCGGCGGCGCGCCGTACTGGAAGGCGTCGAGCAGGAAGTGGAACTTCTCCTGAGCCTCGCCCTCGGTCAGCCCCATGACCCGGAAGACCCGCTCCTGGACGTCCCGCCGGTGGATTCGGATCGAGCCGCCGCCGATCTCGTTGCCGTTGCACACCATGTCGTAGGCGTAGGCGAGCGCCGGCCCAGGGTCGGTGTCGAAGGTGTCGAGGAACTCGGCCTTCGGCGAGGTGAAGGCGTGGTGGACCGCGGTCCACGCGCCCGAGCCGACCGCGACGTCGCCCTCGCTCACCGCCTCGCCGGCCGGCTTGAACAGCGGCGCGTCGAGCACCCAGAGGTGGCTCCACGAGCCCTCCGGGATAAGCCCACAGCGCTTGGCGATCTCGAGGCGGACCGCGCCGAGCAGGGCTCGACTCGCGGTGCGCTGGCCCGCGGCGAAGAACACGCAGTCACCCTCCTGGGCGCCGACCTGGGCGGCCAGCCCGGCCCGCTCGGCCTCGGAGAGGTTCTTGGCCACCGGGCCGCCGAGCTCGCCGCCCGACTGCACGAGGACGTAGGCGAGGCCCTTGGCGCCGCGCTGCTTGGCGAAGTCCTGCCACGCGTCGAGGGTCTTGCGCGGCTGGTCCGCCCCACCCGGCATGACGACGGCACCGACGTACTCGGCCTGGAAGACCCGGAAGGGGGTCTGCGCGAAGTAGTCGGTGCAGTCGATGAGCTCCTGCCCGAAACGGGTGTCCGGCTTGTCGGTGCCGTAGCGCGCCATCGCCTCGGCATAGGTCATCCGCGGCAGCGGCGTCGGGATCTCGTGCCCGATGAGCCGCCACAGCGCGACGGCGATCTCCTCGCCGAGGGCGAGCACGTCGTCCTGCTCGACGAAGGACATCTCGATGTCGAGCTGGGTGAACTCGGGCTGCCGGTCGGCGCGGAAGTCCTCGTCGCGGTAGCACCGGGCGATCTGGTAGTAGCGCTCCATCCCGGCCACCATGAGCAGCTGCTTGAACAGCTGCGGGCTCTGCGGCAGGGCATACCAGCTGCCCGGCGCCAACCGGGCCGGCACGATGAAGTCCCGCGCCCCCTCCGGGGTCGACCGGGTCATCGTCGGCGTCTCGATCTCGACGAAGTCGTGCCTCGCCAGCACGTCGCGCGCGGCGGCATTCACCTTGCTGCGCAACCGGATTGCCGCCGCCGGGCCGGGACGGCGCAGGTCGAGGTAGCGGTACTTGAGCCTCGCCTCCTCGCCCACCGTGACGCGCTCGTCGATCTGGAAGGGCAGCGCCGCGGCCGGGTTGAGCACCTCGATCTGCTGGGCCACCACCTCGATCGCGCCAGTCGGCAGGTCGGGGTTGACGTTGCGCTCGGACCGTGCGGTGACCTCGCCGGTGACCTGGATGCAGTACTCGCCGCGCAGGTCGTGGGCCGCACCGGTGAGCACCTCGTCGCGGGCGACGACCTGCACGACCCCGCTGGCATCGCGCAGGTCGACGAAGGCCACTCCCCCGTGATCGCGACGCCGGGCCACCCACCCGGCGAGGGTGACGGTCTGGCCGGCGTCGCCGGCGCGCAAGGTGCCGGCCTGGTGGGTGCGAAGCACGGTGGGGTCCTTCGGTCGCTTGCTGCGGATCGGGTATGCCGCGTGGCCCGGTGAGCGCGCGGCATACCGAGCGGGTGGCTCGGGTGGCACCATCCTAGGCAGGGCGGCGACCTCGCCTCGACCGCGATTCCGACGGCGGGTGAGGGCTCAGGACTCGCGATAGGCCGGGTGCTCCGGCCAAGGGGCGTCGTGGGGGCGCAGGTCGCGCCAGTCGCGCTGCCGATGGGCGGCGGCGGCCAGCAGCCCGGCGACGGTGGCGGCGTTGTGGATCCGGCCGGTGAGCGCGGCGGTCAGCACGTCGTCGAAGGGCAGCCAGAGCGGCCGCAGCGAGGCCTCCTCGCCGTCGCGGGCGTGCCGCTGCTGCTCGGGCACGTCGTGCAGGTCACGGGCGAGGAAGACCCGGACCCACTCGGGCAGGATCCCGGGCGAGGCGACGTCGTCGACGAGCACGTGCCACGTGGCGGCACGCAGGTCGGCCTCCTCGTGCAGCTCTCGGGCGGCGGCCTGCCACGGCGGCTCGCCCGCGATGTCGAGCAGCCCGGCCGGCAGCTCCCAGAGCCACGAGCCGACCGCGTGCCGGTACTGCCGCACGAGCAGCACCTGGGCCTCGGTGCTGCCGTCGACGCCGGTCACCTCGCGCCACGGCAGGACGACGACGGCACCCGGGTGGTCGAGGTAGTCGCGGGTGACGACGCCGGCGTCGCCGAGGTCGACCCGGTCCCGGCGGACGTCGAACACCAGCCCGTGCCAAGCGATCTCGCTCGCCACGACGGGCATCGGGTCGTGCGACTCGACGAGGTCGGCCAGCGAGCCGATCGGCGCCTGCAGGCTCATCCGGTATGCCGCGCAGCTCAGCCGGCCTGCGCCGGCTCGTGGGCGCGGGAGCGCTCGACCTCGACGAGCCGCTCGGCCCGCTGCCGCTGCAGCGCCGCGCCGACCAGGCCGGCGAACAGCGGGTGGGCCCGGTTGGGCCGGGAGAGGAACTCCGGGTGCGCCTGGGTGGAGACGTAGTAGGGGTGCACGTCGCGGGGCAGCTCGACGAACTCGACGAGGGTGCCGTCCGGGGAGGTGCCGGAGAAGACCAGGCCGGCCTCCTGCAGCCGGTCGCGATAGCCGTTGTTCACCTCGTAGCGGTGCCGGTGGCGCTCGTCGACCTCGGTGCGGCCGTAGGCCTCGGCGACGACCGAGCCCTCGGCCAGCCGCGCGGCATACAGGCCGAGACGCATGGTGCCGCCGAGATCGCCGGCGCCCTCGACGAAGGCCTTCTGCTCCTCCATCGTCGCGATGACCGGGTGCTCGCACTCGGGGTCGAACTCGCTCGAGGACGCCCCATGGATGCCGGCGACGGTGCGCGCGTACTCGATGACCATGCACTGCAGGCCGAGGCACAGTCCGAGGGTCGGCACCTGCCGCTCACGGGCCCAGCGCAGCGCGCCGAGCTTGCCCTCGATGCCGCGCACCCCGAAGCCGCCCGGCACGAGGACCGCGTCGACGCCGCCGAGGGCCTTCTGGGCACCGGACTCGCTCGTGCACAGGTCGCTCGCGACCCACCGGATCCGCACCTTGGCGTCGTGGTGGAAGCCGCCGGCGCGCATCGCCTCGGTCACCGACAGGTAGGCGTCGGGCAGGTCGATGTACTTGCCGACGAGCGCGATCTCGACCTCGTGCTCGGGGTCGTGGACCCGGTCGAGCATCTCGTTCCACGAGGTCCAGTTGACGTCCCGGAAGGACAGGCCGAGCCGGCGGATGACGTAGGCGTCCAGGCCCTCCGCGTGCAGGACCTTGGGGATGTCGTAGATCGACGGGGCGTCGACCGCCGCCGCACAGGCATCGACGTCGACGTCGCACATCAGCGAGATCTTGCGCTTGATCGGCTCGGGGATCTCGCGGTCGGCGCGCAGGACGAGCCCGTCCGGCTGGATGCCGACCTGCCGCAGCGCGGCGACCGAGTGCTGGGTCGGCTTGGTCTTCAGCTCCCCGCTCGGGGCGAGGTAGGGCACGAGCGAGACGTGCAGGAAGAAGCAGTTGTCCCGGCCGATGTCCTGACGCACCTGGCGGGCGGCCTCGAGGAAGGGCAGGCTCTCGATGTCGCCGACCGTGCCGCCGATCTCGGTGATGATGAGGTCGGGGGCGTCCTTGGCGCCGGTGGCCAGCGCCCGCATCCTGGCCTTGATCTCGTTGGTGATGTGCGGGATGACCTGCACGGTGTCGCCGAGATACTCGCCGCGCCGCTCCTTGGCGATGACCGTCGAGTAGATCTGGCCGGTCGTGACGTTGGCGGTGCCCGGCAGGTTGACGTCGAGGAAGCGCTCGTAGTGGCCGATGTCGAGGTCGGTCTCGGCGCCGTCGTCGGTGACGAAGACCTCCCCGTGCTGGAAGGGGTTCATCGTGCCGGGGTCGACGTTGAGGTAGGGGTCGAGCTTCTGCATGGTGACCCGCAGCCCCCGCGAGCGGAGCAGATGCCCCAGGCTCGAGGCGGTCAACCCCTTGCCGAGTGAGGAGGCGACGCCTCCGGTCACAAAGATGTGCTTCGTCTGCTCGGCCACGGGATGCCAGTCTATGCCACCGCAGCGCCGGTATGCCGCGCGCGCGCCGGTCAGCTCTCGCGCTGCCGGAACAGCAGCTCCAGCGCGAGCCGCTTGCTGCTGTCGACGTGGTCGGCGGCCAATTGGGCGCTCACCCTTGTCGGCAACGTGCTCAAGGCCGCGGGCACCAAGCCCGGTGCCCTCGGCGCGATGGCGCTGGCCTACCTCATGGTCGCAGTCGTCTTCGTCGTCAACTACGCCACGGACGGGGCCAACCGCGGGCCGGTCGACATGCCCGAGACCGAGAGCGCCACCCCCGTCGCTGCTCCGACTGCACCGGTGAAGCGGGCCGCCGTCACGACGACCGGCGCGACCTCGGCCGCCGAGACGGCGGGTCGGACCGCCACGGCGGTCATCGACGAGGAGCCGCCGCAGCGCTTCTAGCTGGTCACACGAGCGCGGGCCTGGGAAGGTCTCCCGGGCCCGCGTCCGCGTCAGCGTGCCGATCGGCCGGCGTGCTCGAGCAGCTCGCGCGCGTGGGCCAGGGCTGCTGCGGTCTGTCCTCCGCCCATCATCCGAGCCAGCTCGCTCACCCGCTGCTCCCCCGCCACCTCGGTGACCGCGCTGGCCGTCACCGAGCCGTCGTCGGCCTTGCGCACGACGAGATGGCGGTCGGCGAAGGCGGCGACCTGAGCCAGATGGGTGACGACGACGACCTGCGCCCGCTCGGCCAGCCGAGCCAGCCGGGCCCCCACGTCGAGCGCGGCCTGACCACCGATGCCCGCGTCGACCTCGTCGAAGACGAAGGTCGGCAAGCCGCCTCCCGTGGCGCCGGCTGTCGGGCCGGCCCCGCTCACGACCTCGATCGCGAGCATGAGCCTGGACAGCTCGCCACCGCTGGCGGCCTTGGCCACCGAGCGGGCCGGGGCGCCGGAGTTCGCCGCGAGCTGGATCTCGACCTCGTCCGCCCCGTGCGGACCCGGCTCCCGCTCGGTCACGGCGACCTGCACCCGGGCCGACCCCATGGCCAGGTGGGCGAGCTCGTCGCTCACCGCAGCGGCGAAGGCCTCCCCGGCGCGACGCCGCTCTCGAGTCAGGCGCTCGCCGGCCTTCCGTGCGCCTGCCGCGAGCTCGGCGACCTCGGTCTCGAGCGCGGCCAGCCGCTCGTCCGCGGTGAGCAGCTCGTCGAGGCGGCGGGCGGCGTCCTTGGCCCAGTCGAGCACCTCGTCGACCGTGTCGCCATAGCGTCGGGTCAGCGTGCCGAGGTCGGCCCGCCGCTGCTGCACCCAGGCCAGCCGGGCCGGGTCGACATCGAGATCGGCAAGGTATGCCGCGAGGTCACCACCGAGGTCCGCGGCGAGATAGCCCAGCTCGGCCAGCCGCTCGTCCAGCGCCGCCAGCCGCGGATCGTGCCGGACCACAGCGGCCAGGGCCGCGCGACCCCGGTGCACGAGCTCGGTGACCGGCGGGCCGTCCCCCTCGCTGCCCTCACCCCCGGCCACGAGCAGGTATGCCGCCTGCGCCGCCTCGCGCAGTCCCTCGCCGTGGGCGAGTCGCTCGTCCTCGGCGCGCAGCGCGACGTCCTCGCCGGGCTGCGGGTCGACCTGCTCGACGTGCTCGAGACCCGCGGTGAGCAGGTCGACCTCGCGGGTCCGGTCGCGGTCCAGCGCGGCCAGCCGGTCGCGCTCGGCGAGCGCGCCGGTCCACGCGGCATACGCCTGGTGGTATGCCGCCCGCGCCTCGGCGAGCGTCGGTCCGCCGGCGGCGTCGACGACGTCGCGGTGCTGGTCCGGTCGACGCAGCCGCCACTGGTCGGCCTGACCGTGCACGGCCACGAGCTGCTCGCCCAGCTCGGCGAGCACGCCGACCGGCGCGGACCGCCCGCCGACGTGGGCGCGCGAGCGGCCCTCGGCGGTCACCGTGCGGGCGAGCACGAGCTCGTCGCCGTCGAGCTCGCCGCCGGCTTCGAGCGCGCGCTCACGCGCCGGATGGTCGGCGGGCAGCGTGACGATCCCCTCGACGACGGTCGCCCGGCCGCCGGCCCGGACCAGCCCGGCGTCGGCCCGCGAGCCGAGCAGCAGCCCGAGCCCTTGGACCACCATCGTCTTGCCGGCGCCGGTCTCTCCGGTGAGCACCGTGAGCCCGGGATGCATCGCGAGCAGGGCGTCGTCGATGACGCCGAGGCCGCGGATCCGGATCTCCTGGAGCACGGGGCTCAGCCTAGAGCGCCGCTCCGTCAGCCCTTGGGTTGTCCACCGTTGCCGCGCCACCCGTGCACCGACAGGTCGAACTTGTCGACCAGCCGGTCGGTGAACGGCGCCGGCGAGAGCCGGGCCAGGTGCACCGGGATGCTCGAGCGGCATACGTCGATGCGCGCGCCGGGCGCGAGGTCGACGTGCCGGCGTCCGTCGCACCACAGCACCCCCGCGCCCTCGGCGTCCTTGATGACCTCGACGGCCAGACGCGAGCGGGGGCCGACGACGAGCGGCCGAGCGAAGAGGGCGTGAGCCGAGTTGGGCACGAGCAGCATCGCCTCGACGTCCGGCCAGACGACCGGGCCGCCGGCGGAGAAGGCGTAGGCGGTCGAGCCGGTGGGCGTCGCGACGATGACGCCGTCGCAGCCCCACGTCGACAGGGGGCGGCCGTCGACCTCGACGGTCACCTCGAGCATCCGCTCGCGGGCGGCCTTCTCGATGCTCACCTCGTTGAGCGCCCAGGTGCGCAGGTCGGTCCGGGTGCCGTGGCTCACGACGACCTCGAGGGTCATCCGCTCCTCGACCTCGTAGTCGCACCGGACGATCCGCTCGACGACCTCGCCGAGATCGGCGGCCTCGGCCTCGGCGAGGAAGCCCACCTTGCCGAGGTTGATGCCGAGCAGCGGGGTGCCCGTGTCGCGGGAGATCTCGGCGCCGCGCAGGATGGTGCCGTCGCCGCCGAGGACGACGACGAGCTCGCCGTCGCGGCCGGCGGTGTCCTGGTCGACCAGCTCGATCGGCCCGAGTCCGCCGGGCCCGAGCAGCTCGGCGTCCGCGGCGAGCAGGCGTGGTCGCACGCCGGCGGCGTTGAGCCGGGCGGCGACGTCGCGAGTCACCTCGCCGATGTCGGTGCGGCGGGGGTGGGTGAGCAGCAGGACGGCCCGCTCGGTCACGTCGGCTCCACCTGCTCGACCAGCCTCTCGATGTCGGGGCCTGCGAGCCGTCCGGGCTCGCGTGCTGCCACCCACACTAGATACTCCCGGTTGCCGGTCGTGCCGGGGACCGGGCTGGCGATGATGTCGCGCACACCGAGACCGCTGTCGGTGGCTGCACGCAGCACACCGCGCAGCGCGTCCCGACGGTATGCCGCCGAGCGCACCACGCCGTCCTTGCCCAGCCGCGAGCGCCCCACCTCGAACTGTGGCTTGACGAGCAGCACGACGTCCCCGTCGGCGGCTAGCAGACCGGCCAGCACGGGCAGGACGAGCGGCAGCGAGATGAAGCTGAGGTCGACGACGAGCACGTCGAAGGGCCCGTCCAGCGACTCGGCGGTCGCGTCGCGGATGGTGGTGCCGGAGCGCTCGACCACGCGCTCGTCGGCGGCCACCTCGGGGGCGAGCTGGCCGTGTCCGACGTCGAGGGCGACCACCTCGCGGGCGCCCCGGGCCAGCATCACCTGGGTGAAGCCGCCCGTGCTCGCGCCGACGTCGAGGCACCGACGCCCCTGGACGGACAGCCCGGTGAAGGCGTCGAGCGCAGCGAGCAGCTTGTATGCCGCCCGCCCCACCCACGGCTCGGGCGCGCCGGTCACGTCGAGGCTCTGCTCGGGGCGGACGGGGGTCGCCGGTTTCCGTGCCGGTGCCCCGTCGAGCACGACTCGCCCGGCGTCGAGCAGCTCGCGCGCCTGGCCCCGGGAGCGGGCCAGCCCGCGTTCGACGAGGGCGACGTCCAGCCGAGTCACCCGCCGGCGAGGTCGTCGAGCCGCTCGCGCAGCAGGCGCTCGACCCGCTCGCCCGCGGCCACCTGATCGTCGAGGTCGCCGGCCGCAGCGGTCGCGAAGTCGCGCAGCGCGGCGTCGACACCGGGGTCGCCGGTCGTCGGGGGCGGCGCGGCGAGCTCGGGCAGCAGGCTGCCGTCGTCGTGCTCGGGTGCCGGCTCCGGCGCGAGCTCTCGCGGGTGCCCCGTCGGAATGCTCACGCGTCGCCCGAGGTCGACGCGGTGGCCTCCGTGGTCGGCGCAGCCTTCGTCGCCGGGGACGACTTCTTCTCCGGGGCAACCTTCGTGGCCGGGGCCGCCTTCTTCACCGGGGCTGCCTTCGTGGCCCGGGCAACCTTCGCGGCTGGCGCAGCCTTCTTTGCCGCTGCCGGCGCAGCCTTCTTAGTCGGCGCAGCCTTCTTAGCCGGCGCAGCCTTCTTAGCCGGCGCAGCCTTCTTCACCGGCGCACTCTTCGTGGCCGGGGCAGCCTTCTTCACCGGCGCACTCTTGGTGGCTGAGGACGTCTTCGTCGTGGACGCGGCGCTCGCGGCGCCGGCGGTGCTCTTGCGCACTCGGACCGGTCGCGACCGCTCCGGCTGCACCCCGAACTCCGGGGTGGCGATCCGGGCCGGCAGCGCGGCGGTCGGCCGATCCGCCTCGGCCCCGAACTCCGGCGTCGCGACCTGGGTGGGCATGCTGCCGGCCGAGCGATAGGGCCGAGTCCGGGCCGCGCTCGGTGTCGAGGCCTGGATCGAGGCCACCGTGGCCATCGCTGCGCCGCCGCCGCGCACCACCTGCTCTCGCAGCCCGTCGACCTCTTGACGCAGCTGTCCGAGCAGTCCGCGGACGATGTCGATGTCCGCGAGCCTGGCCATCGCCGCCGAGCCCTCCATGGCTTGGCGGACCTCGCCCTGGACGATCGACAGCAGCATCTCCCGGTTCGCCGATGCGGTCGCGACGAGGTCCTCGGCCAGTGCCGAGACCTGGGTCGCGACGTCGGCCGGGGTGGCCCGCGAGGCCATGGTGAGCAGCCCATGGGCGATCTCGGTGGCCCGGGCGCGAGTCACCTCGGTCGCCCCACTCACCAGTTGCAGATATGCCCGAACACTGTCCATCGACATCGCGCCTCCTCGGTTCGGCTCCACGCTACTGCCCCGAGGCGGCGATCACCTCGTCGAGGGCCTCCGCGACCTCGACCACCTGCCCTCGATCGAGCTCGTCACGCAGGTCGAGGACGACCTGGGCCGCCAGCGCAGCCACGGCGGGCCCGTCGCCGAGATGCCGGACCTCGGTGCCCTGCACGACGATCTGGTCCGTGTCGGCTTGCCAGGAGTGCTGATCCCGCCGGGTCGTCGGGTATGCCGCGTGCAGCGCCCGCAGGTCGCGTGCGGTGTAGGTCGGAACGAGGGACGAGCGGGCCAGGTCGACCAGCCGGTCCACGCCGCCGAGGACCCACATCGAGTCCAGCCCGGCGGATGCCGCGCCGGCGATGTCGGTGTCGAGCCGGTCCCCCACGGCGAGCAGCCGCGCGGCCGGCGGGTCGAAGCGCTCCGCAGCCGCGCGATAGAGCGGAGCCGACGGCTTGCCGGCGACGAGGTCGGGAGCCCGGCCCGCTGCCGTCTCGACCGCGGCGATCAGCGTGCCGTTGCCCGGGACGATGCCGGCCTCGGTCGGCAAGGTCCGGTCGGTATTCGTCGCGCACCACAGCCCACCCTCGGCCACGACGATCGCGGCGGCAGCGAGGTCATCGACCGTGACCGCTCTCCCCCACCCCTGGAGCACCGCAGTCGGGCGATCTCGGCGGTCCCGCGTTGGAGTCAACCCGTTGCGGGCCAGCGCATCGGCCACTCCCTCACCGCCAACGGCCAGCACCATGGCGCCGGGGCCGAGCCGGGAGGCGAGCAAGGAGGCGCCGGCGTCGGCGCTCGTCACCACGAGGGGGTCGGCCAGGCCGAGCTCCGCCAGCGCAGCGGCGACCACGGCAGCGGACCGGGAGGCGTTGTTCGTGGCGTAGACCACCCGCATCGACTGCAGTGCCTCGATCGCGAAGGGCAGGGCACGCGCACCGCGATACACGACCCCGTCAAGGTCGCAGATCAGCCCGTCGTATGCCGCGGCAACCGTGCGGTCGTCCTCCCTGGTGCTGGCGCTCGTGGTGCTCAGGGTGCCTCCCCAGGTCGGTGAGCCTCGCCCTCGGCGGCCGCGGACGCGAGCTCGGCATCGTCGTCGAGGTCCGCGTAGCTGATCCCGTCCAGCTCCTCGAGCCGCTCGACCGCATCGGTGAGCAGCTCGTCGTCGGCGTCCGCCGCTCGCGCGAACCACTCTCGGGCCGCGTCCCGGTCCCCCGCCGCGAGTCGCGCCTCGGCATAGGCATAGCGCAGCCGAGCAGACCAGGGCTGCTGCTTGGCGCTGCCCAGCTGCGGGATCTCCAGGGCCGCCACCGCGGCCTGCGCCTGGCCCAGGTCTCGGCGGATACCGCTCACGACGATCGCCAGCTCCACACGCTCCGCCAAGGCCAGCCCCGCCGCCTCAGGCGCGGCCGCCAGCTCCAAGGCTCGCTCTGGGCGGCCAAGCGCTCGCTCGCAGTCGACCATGAACGGCAGCAGGTGCTCCGACCCGGAGAGTCGGCGGACAGTCCGGAACTCGCTCAGGGCCCGAGCCCAGTCGCCCACGTGATAGGCAACCAGTCCGACCGCCTCTCTGGCGGCCGGCACCCTCCCGGCCCGACGGGCCGCGGTCTCCGCGTGCGCCATCGCCGCGCTGGGGTTGCTGTCGATCAGCCGAGCAACCATCACGAGGTGCTGGGCAACGCCGGCCGCGTTCTCCTTGCTCAGCGTCCGCAACTGGCTGGTCACGCTGCGATCGAGCTCCTTGCCGGTGACCTCCGGATCGATGGCCGGCTCGGGCAGGCGGACCGTCTTCGGCGCCAGTCGCGAACCTCCACGACGGTCCGGTGCCTCACGGCCCTCCCTCGCGGCTGCCCCGTCACTGCGGTTGACGGCGCGTCCGGCGCCATCCCCGGGCATCCCCCGGCCAGCCCCGCCACGCCGACCGGCCTCGTCACGGCCAGCGCCACGGCCACCAGTCCCGTCACGGCCGCCCGAGCCACGCCGACCGGCCTGGTCACGGCCAGCGCCACGGCGACCGGCGTCATCACGGCCAGCAGTGCTCCCGCTTGCCGAGCCACGGGCTGCACCGAATCGTCGTTGCCCTGGGTCCCCAGCTCCGGCAGTGCCCTCGCGGCGGCTCGGTGCGCGGCCTCGGGATCCCGCGCCGTCACGCTTGTCCGAGGGCGACCCATGCCGTCGATCTGTCATGTGCCCCATCCTTCCGTGGCATCGCGTTCTCGTCACGCCCCGACATAGCAACAGGGCGCCCAGCCGGATTGCTCCGGGGGCGCCCTGTCGAAAGAATGTCCGGCTGCGTCCTACTCTCCCACACCGTCACCAGTGCAGTACCATCGGCGC
>ERZ795053.1556-NODE-1556-length-29065-cov-7.527611_pt1 | contig 29065 bp, 26 predicted proteins | sample MGYA00375137_ERZ795053 | MGnify/ENA primary metagenome ERZ795053 (study PRJEB30182, sample SAMN05720284) | activated sludge metagenome | isolation source: Anaerobic digester | place: Hong Kong | collected 2014-12-17 ...
TGTTACAAGAATCAATGAATGCTGTTCCACCCCATACTCCGTTGCAATCCTGTGTGCATGCAGTGAGACCGGTGTTGCCTCCAACACATGTTCCACAACTGTCAATATAAGCAGTGCCGCCCCATATTCCGTTACAATCCTGAGTACAGGCAGTGAGACCGGTGTTTCCTCCAACACATGTTCCACAACTGTCGATGAATGCTGTACCATTAAAATCTCCATTGCAATCAGTTGTACAGTTAGGATAGACATTTTTTTCATCATAACCACTTAGGCCACCATCATCCGTTACTGTTAATCTGATACGGTAATAATATATTTCGCCATCACAACCCACCGGTAACAGCGTTGCCGTAGTAACTCTGTTGGTATCTGTAGGTTCAGGATGCTCATGCTGATTGTGATGAAAATAAACATTCCATTTGTAATGTAACTGCGATGGACCATGTTCGGCATCAGTAACAGTAGCCTGCAATGGAAGAATTGTGCTTTGAAGCATAGAATATAAATCTCCATCATTGAAACTTGTAATATCTACAACAGGCGGTGTATTGTTGATGGAAATTAACACTGAATCTTTAGCAAAATTACCGGCTGTATCAGTTACAGTAAGCTCAACCCAGTAACTCTGAACAACACCACCGGGAACGGTAAAGGTATGTTGAGGATTTATTAATGTAGATGTAAAACCATCACCAAAATTCCATGAATATGTCAAAGGGTCGCCATCAGGGTCGTATGACTGGCTGCCGTCAAACTGAACTGTCAAAGGTGATGCACCGTAGTTTGTATCAGCTGAAGCAATAGCATAAGGAGTGTTGTTTACATTGGCTCCATAACAAATTCTCCGTATCTGATCAGGGTAGCGCACATAATAGATACAACCATCTTCCTGATTCTCTCGCATATACACTACTGCTCCCATGTTATCACCAAAATTTCTTGCAAGCGTTGCAGTATCATTGCTATTAAAATCAAACCGTTTAATCCATTCACCTGCATAGTCGCCATGAAAATAACTGCCCTGCATATCTAATGGAAACTTATTTCCCTGATAAAACAATCCACTTACTGATGTATAACCGCCAAACCGTACACCATCAACAGGTGATGAAGGATCGTCTATATCAATTTGTGAAGCATTATTCCCAACAAAAATTCCTGTTCTTGATTCATTGCCATGATAATAATCTATTACAGGACGTGCATGAACAAATGTGAGAACTGTTGGAGGAATAGACTGGTTGTTATCGCAAGGATTTAAGAACGGTACTATTCCGTTTTGAGTAGGGTTTTGAATCAGGTCATGAAAAGTAAAATACTTTTGTGTACATCCTCCCGTACCATAAAGTGGATTGGGTGCATAAAAATTATATTGTTTCGAACCAAAATAATTAGGATCCAAATCAAATCCCTGATAAACGGGCCAACCGAAATTCATACCGGGAGCATTACATACATTAATATCTTCCCAAAACTGCCAGCCCACATCTCCTATATAAAACGTACCCGGGTTTCCTGCAGTAGGATCTGATTCACCGGTACCAGGTTTTAAAATTATACGAAATGGATTTCTCAATCCCAGCGCCCATACTCTAGATTGTGGTGAACGCGGGTGCAACGGATCATAAAAAGGATTGGTTGGCATTCCGTCACCTGTGGCAGGATCAAGACGTAAGAGTTTTCCATTAAGTGATTGAATCATCTGTGAACGGTAAGCACCCACATTTTCTTCCGGTGTGATGATACTGTCAGCAAGTGCCTGAGGCCAGTAACTTAACACAGGTGAAATCTGACCACTGTCAGCAGTAGCCGGAGATGCACCATCACCTGTAGAGACAAATAAAGTTCCGTCAGTGGCAAATACCAGCGACCCGCCACTATGTGTATCATACAATACAGGAATACCGGTTTGCTTTGTTTCACCAAGCAATACAAATCTGCTTCCCGGTATTGTGGTTGTAAAGTTCGTTGCAGGATCAGCAGTGTATCTGGTTACTCTTGCAATAGATGCCGCATTATACTGATTTGAATCAGGGTCATAAGTTGGGGTGCCATAATAAAGGAGATAATGTAAATCTACCACATAAAAAAGATAGAAATATCCATTGGTTCTGAAGTGAGGGTCGAGTGCAAATCCGTTCAATCCATGGTCGCGCCAGTTACCTACTTCATCACTGATATCAATAAGCGGCTGAGCAAGCTTATTTCCGTTGGTATCAACCACCCAAACAATTCCGGCTTTCTCCCAAACATAATTCTGTCCTGTTGAATCATTGACAAACCCTTCAACTTCATCCCATCCTGCACTTACCAACTGATCAAGGAATAACGGGGGCAGCGTTTGCGCAGTACCTTTCAGTATAAAAAATAAAAATACTGCCGAAAAAAGTAGAATTCTTTTCATGATTTGAATAATTTAGATTGCTTTGTTGCAAGCAAATCTAACATTATTCTGATAAATCCATCTATTTTCTTTTCAACACTTTTATCAATTCTATATCAAAAACCAGAGGAGTAAATGGTGGTACCGGCCCATAACCTTCTTCACCATACGCAGTAGATGAAGGCAATACTACTGTAACTTTTCCTCCTTCATTCATGCGTTGCAGTGCTTCATTCCATCCGTCAATCAATCCATTGCTACCCACTTTACATTGCAAGGGCTTCTTACCCACGTTGCTGTCAACAGGGCGGCCATCTAAAAAATATCCGCTGTAATTGATAAGAACTTCATCTTCATAATTGGCCTGCGCACCTTTGCCCTTCACCTGTTCAGAAAAAAATGTACCTGACGAGAGAAATTCTCCTTTCAGTTTATGTTGATTTATATAGTCTTTTATTTCCTGTGCTTCATGTTCTGTTTTTAATTTTTTAGCTTCAGTAAGTTCCTTCTCATATTCTTTCAGTGGTGTTATTTTTAAAAGTCTGACATCAAAAACAACCTGAGATTCTTTTGTCATATATCCGGGCATTGACTGTTTCAGTGTGTTTACATAAAATTTTTCAGCATTGAGTTTAAACCGCGCACTGTCACCTGTTCTAAGCATAGCCAGTGCTTCATTAATATCTCCTTTATACTGTGGTTTTTTAAGAATAAGTCTGAAGGTATCTGAAATCATCCTGGAATCGAACAACAAACAATCTTTATCGGTGTGATAAGTCATCCGCAGATTAAGTATATCACCGGGTTTGGCTTTTGTTCCATCTTTATTTTCCTGAACAAACATATAACTTAGTCCTGTTGTAGTTTCCTGAAAGCCGGGTTTACAACCTGCAACAAAAATTAAAATTAATACTACACCTCTGAAAAATTTCTTCATTTCTGATATTATTTTTTTACTACTGCAAGTAATTTCACATTATAATAAAGCACTGCATTGGGAGGAATTTCTGCACCATCACCTGTAAGACCATAACCTAACTTTGAGGGTGTAATAAAAACAGCTTGTTCACCCACTCTCATTAATTGCATTCCTTCCTGTAAACCTACAGGCAAATCTGTTTTTCCAATCTGAAATTCCAAAGCACCTGTGCTGTCAGACGAATAACAAACCGTTCCATCGAGTAATTTTACAGAGTAATCAATTTTCACAATACTGTGTGCTCCCGGTTGTAGTCCTTCAGTTCGTTTATAAATATAATATCTCAATCCTGTGTCTGTAGTTTTAACCGGATATTTATATCGCTCGAGAAAATCCTGAATCTGGCTTTCTTCATTATATGTTTGAACCTTATTCACCCTCACCATTTGTTCTTTTATCTGCTGACGGTTTGGTTCAGCCTGTTGCTGAGTTCTCTCTTCATTACTACAGGACACAACTGTAAATAAAATTAACGCAAAGAAAAATGTTCGTTCTGACATGGCGCTAAATTACAATTTCTGTTTGCAACGACCTGCAATGGTTTGCGCTGCAGCCATGGATGTTGACCAGGCCGCCTGAAAATTAAATCCACCTGTGATGCCATCTATATCCAAAACCTCTCCTGCAAAAAAGAGATTATTTACAAGTTTGCTTTCCATGTTCTGCATATTTACTTCTTTTAACGACACTCCGCCACTGGTAACAAATTCTTCCTTGAAAGTGGTTTTACCTTTCATCATTAACTCAAAAGATGTCAGTTTATTTGCCAAAACATTTATCTGTGAATTTGAAATATTTCCCAATGAATTGTGCATACTGATGCTCACTAACTCACAAATACGTTGACGTAATCGTTGCGGCAAAGAATGTAGCAGATGCTGAACCGTCTGATTTGGCGATAGAGTGCGTTCGCTGATGAATTTTTGTTTTAAAGTTTCCGCATTTTCTTCAGGGAAAAAATTTATTCGTACCATACAGTTATAACCGAGCTCAAAAAGTTCACGTGCTGCCCATGCTGAAAGCCGGATTACAGCCGGGCCACTCACTCCCCAATGTGTAATCAGCACAGGGCCTGTTACGTTTTGTTTAATTCCACTTAAACTGACTTTTGCATTTACAACAGCAACTCCTTCAAGTCCATGCAAAGGCGAGTCCGGGATATTAAAAGTAAACAGGGACGGTAATGGTGCTATAATTTTATGACCACTGCTTTGAGTTATCCATTCATAATTTTTTGGTGCAGAGCTGCCTCCTGTTGTTACCAGCAAATAATCGCATGATAAAGCAGTTTTATCAGTCAGTGACAATACAAATTTTTCGTGCTTTTCAAATGATACAACTCCAACACCGGTACGTATCTCCACATGATACTTTTCAGCTTCGCTGAGATAACACTGTATGATTGTTTCGCTGTTGTTGCTCGAAGGAAACATTCGTCCGTCATCTTCTGTTTTAAGAATGATTTTTCGCTGTGCAAACCACTCCGTCACTTGCTGCGGTCCGAAATTCTGCAATACACTGCGTAATTCCCTTCTGCCTCTCGGATAATTTTCTGACAACAATTTATTGTCGTAGCAGGCATGGGTCACATTACATCTTCCTCCTCCTGAAATACGTACTTTTGAAAGCAGCTTATGTGTTTTTTCCAGAATGATAACTTTCAACTCAGGACATAATGCAGCTGCATTAATAGCTCCGAAAAATCCTGCTGCACCACCACCTGCTACTACCAGCACTTTTTTTTCTTTCATGCCCTCGGATGGTGTTTCATAATTTCCTGACGAAGGTAATCTCTGTCGAGGTGAGTATATATTTCTGTGGTGGTGATGCTTTCATGTCCGAGCATTTCCTGCACTGCACGCAGGTCAGCACCTCCTTCAATGAGGTGTGTGGCAAAACTGTGTCTGAATGTATGCGGACTGATTTGTTTTTTTAACTGAATTTTTTCAGCCAACTGTTTGATGATGGTAAAAACCATTACTCTTGTCAACTTTGCTCCCCTTCTGTTCAGAAATAAAATATCTTCATTACCCGGTTTTATTTTCAGATGGTTGCGATAAGCAGTTTCATACAACTCAATATGCTTATTAGCTGAGCTTCCTAATGGAACCAAGCGTTCCTTATTTCCTTTGCCGGTTATTTTCAGAAATCCAATATCAGAATAGGTATCCGATTTACGAAGTGTAACGAGCTCGCTCACGCGCAATCCCGAACTGTACAAAGTTTCGAGCATAGCACGGTTACGTTGTCCTTCCGGAAGACTCAGATCTATTGCACCCAGTATTGCATCCACTTCTTCAATGGTAAGAAAGGAAGGCAATTTACGACCGAGTTTAGGTGTTTCAAGCAAAGTAGTAGGATCATCGTTGATGGTATTCTCTAACAACAGATACTTATAAAAAGCTTTAATCCCTGAAATTACTCTTGCCTGCGTGCGAGCACTTAATCCAGTCTCATTCACCCATTGAATAAATCCCTGCAAATCTTCTAATGTAACCGACAACAAGCCTTTGGATGCATCGTTTTGCTCAAGATACCGACTCAGCAATTCTACATCATGCACATACGCTTCGTTGGAGTTTGCCGACAGCGAACGCTCTAATTTAATATATGCAGAAAAACCTTTAATGTATGACTGGTTGCTCATTGATACAAAAGTAGATATTGTGCTGAATCAATTACATAATAAAACAAACCTGACATCAATCATTTTGTTTTATCTTCAATTTAGACTTATATGTTCAATGCTTTCACTTATTTTTATTATCATTGCTTTTTAGGTGCAGAAAACTGAAGTTATGAAGTTGGCGAAAGAAATAAGTGATTTTTTAGACGAAGCAGGCAAAGTTGTTTCCTTCACCTTGCGATTCCTGAAAGAAGGATTCAGACCGCGTTATGAATGGCACGAATTTCTGCGGCAATCCTATATCAATGGCTATAAATCGCTGCCACTTGTTGGCATCACTGCTTTTATTATGGGACTTGTGCTCACTGTTCAGTCACGCCCCACCCTCGCTGAATTTGGTGCAACTTCCTGGCTTCCGGCTATGGTTGCTATATCAATTGTGAGAGAAATAGGTCCGGTAATTACTGCTTTAATATGTGCAGGAAAAATTGGATCAAGCATTGGTGCAGAGTTAGGCTCCATGCGTGTGACAGAGCAGATTGATGCTATGGAAGTTTCAGGAACCAATCCGTTTAAATATCTTGTTGTAACGCGTGTGTTCAGTATTTCACTGATGTTGCCAATACTTGTGTTGCTGGCAGATTTTATTGCTATCTATGCTTGTTACATTGGAGTTAACATAAAAGATGTTGTCAGCTGGGATTTGTTTTTCAATAAAGTATTCCGCTCGCTCAGGTTCAGCGATTTTATTCCTTCCATTATAAAATCGGTTTTCTTCGGATTTGCTATAGGTATTGTAGGATGCTACAAAGGATATAACTCGCAAAAAGGAACTGAAGGTGTTGGCCATGCAGCCAACTCTGCAGTAGTGTTATCATCACTCATTGTTTTTGTAATTGATTTAATTGCTGTTCAGATTACGGATATGTTAGGACTTAACTCATGACAGAGAAAAATCAGGTGGTATTGAAAATTGAAGGATTGCACAAGTCGTTTGGCAGCAAAAACATACTTATTGATTTTAATCTTGAATTGCTCAAAGGTGAAAACATTGTAGTCATTGGCAAGTCGGGTTCAGGAAAATCAGTGCTTATAAAATGTGTGGTTGGATTGCTTAAACCGGACAAAGGAAACATCCTTGTGTTTGGTACCAACATGCAAAAAATGAATCAGGATGAGTTGGACAGACTGAGAGTAAAAATTGGATTTCTCTTTCAGAACAGTGCGTTATACGATTCGATGACGGTACGGCAGAATCTCCTCTTTCCGATGCGCAGACACTGGATGGATATCAGTCGCGAAGAAGAAGAACTGTTGGTTGATGAAGCTCTTGAAAATGTGGGGTTGTTACACACCAAAGAAATGATGCCTGCCGAACTTTCAGGAGGTATGCGCAAGCGTGTTGCCATTGCACGTACACTTATAATGAAACCCGAACTGGTGCTTTATGATGAACCTACAACGGGCCTTGACCCTATCACAGGAAGAGAGATTGTGCAGTTGATGCTCGATTTGCAGAAAAAATATCACATCTCATCCATCATGATTTCGCATGATATGACGGTCGCAAAACTTACTGCCAATAAAATCATTGTATTATATGATGGCACCAATTACGCAACCGGCACCTATGAAGAATTAAAAAGATCTACCGATAAAAACGTTCAACAATTTTTTGAATTTGCAACATGAAAGATTACAGAATGAACAACATTAAATTAGGTGCATTTGTATTAGCCGGTGTGCTGGTGCTGATAATTGCACTTTATATGATAGGCAGCAAAAGAAATGTCTTCGGAAATACCATTGAGATAAGTGCTATCTTTTATAATGTAAACGGACTGATGCCCGGAAATAATGTACGTTATGGAGGTATTGATATCGGCACGGTCAAGAAAGTTGAATTCCAAAAAGACAATACCATTCTGGTGAAGATGGTGATAGAAAAGAAAATGATTCCGTATATCAAAAAAAATGCAATTGCAAGTATTGGCACCGATGGGCTGATGGGTAATAAATTAGTAAGCATTAATTCAATTTCAGAACCTGCCGATCCTATTAAAGCCGGTGATATACTCATGTCTGTACGGCCTGTTGAAAGTGATGAAATGATTCGCACCCTCAGTCAAACCAATGACAATTTATTTGATATTACAACTGATTTGAAAAAATTAACCGGCAGGCTTGATAAAAATGATAATCTTTTCAGCCTTATTTCGGATACCAATGTCACTGAAAATCTTCGACAGGCCGTTCAGTCCATACGCGAAGCTTCAGACAATGCCAATGCAGTCACACAAAAACTGAATCAACTGCTCACTGAAGTTGATAACGGACAAGGTGTACTTGGAAGACTTATTTCCGACACTGCTACCGCACGTAAAGTTGACTTACTGGTAAGTAACCTGCAGATTTTTTCAGACACACTAAATACCGCTGTTGACAAAATAAATGTTTTTGCAAACAAACTGAACAATGAAAACGGCACCATACATGCTGTTTTAACCGATACCGTAATGAAAAATAATTTACAGGAAGTAATGCAACAACTGAAAGTAAGCTCTTATACGCTGGAAGAAGATTTAAAAGCACTGCAGAAAAATTTCCTGTTCAGAAAATACTTCCGTCAGAAAGAAAGAAACGAGAAAAAATAAACAGAGAGTTCAGCGTTACTTTATTTCATCCCAAAACTCAGCTGCTCTTCGTGTATGAGGAATTACAATGGTACCTCCTACTATATTGGCTACTGCAAAAACTTCGTAAATCTGCTCTGAAGTTATTCCACTCTTCTTGCATTGAATAAGATGATAACGAATACAGTCATCACAACGCAACACCATGCTTGCTACCAACCCAAGCAATTCCTTTGTCTGAGCAGATAGTGCCCCATCCGTATAAGTATTGGTATCGAGATTAAACAGTCGTTTCAATACCAGATTGTCTGAGTCGAGAATGCGTTTATTCATTCGCTCTCGGTAATTATTAAATTCTTCAACCGGATTGCTCATGTTTTTATTCAGATTTTTGTTTCTCTTCTTTTCTTGCCACAATCACCGACACAAATATGCTGAACTCATAAAGCAACAGCAATGGTATGGCTACCAGCAACTGACTTGTAACATCAGGTGAAGGTGTTATAAGTGCTGCAATAATCAGGTTTACAATAAATGCATGCTTGCGATAGGATCGCATAAACTTCGGAGTGATGATTCCGATTTTTGTGAGGAAAAAAACCAGTATGGGCAATTCAAACACTGCTCCACAGGCAAGCGTCATAAGAGTTACAATGCTGATGTAAGAATCTATAGTGATGGCATTTTTCACCTGTTCGCTCACCTGATAACTTCCCAGAAAATTTATAGACAGCGGTGAAAGAATAAAATATCCGAATGCTACACCGCAGAAAAAAAGAAACGATGCTGAAAAAACAATTCCTCTGGTATATCTCTTTTCTTTATCGGTGAGGGCGGGTTTTACAAAACGCCATATTTCCCAAAGCAAATAAGGGAAACCCATAATCAACCCTGCAATACCTGCGGCCACCATGTGAGTAGTAAACTGTCCTGCCATGGAAGTGCTGATAAGTGTAAAAGGAATATCGGTAATACACATATCAATGGAAAGCTTTTCGGAAAGTTTACACAACAAACGATATGTAATAAAATCCGGTCGCTTAGGCCCGAAAATAATAACGTCAAAAAGAATTTCCTTGTAGATAAATGCAACTATGGCCAAAATAAAAATGACCAGTGTTGCCCTCACCAAATGCCAGCGCAACGCCTCCAGATGATCAAGAAAATTCATCTCTGTATTAGGGTCCGGACTTCTTCTGAAAAACTTCACCTTCTGCTAATTTTCTGATTAAAATATTCCTTCTTTCAACAAGTCGTGAAGATGTACAAAACCAAGATACTTTCCTTTTTCAGCCACTATCACCTGAGTGATATTGTTTGATTTCATCATGTGAAATGCATCCACTGCCATTGTTTCGGGTGAAACAGTTTTAGGTGTTTTACTCATGATGTCTTTAGCTTTTACATGATCGTCAATTCCCTTCTTTTCAAGCATTCTCCTTAAATCACCGTCAGTGATGATGCCTTTAAGCTTGCCTTTTTCAACTACGGCTGTAGCTCCCAATCTGTTAGCTGAAATTGTCAGAATAATATCTTTTATAGAATCTGTCAGCTTCACTTCCGGTTTTGCATTATTCACATAAACATCTGCTATTTTCAGATACAATCTTTTTCCGAGAGAGCCTCCCGGATGATATCGTGCAAAATCCTGTTTGGTAAAACCTCTGTATTCCAACAAACAAACTGCCAGTGCATCGCCCATTGCCAACTGTGCCGTAGAACTGCTGGTAGGTGCAAGATTATGAGGGCAAGCTTCTTTGTCAACTGTAGTGTCCAATATATAATCTGCATGTGCTGCCAGAAATGATTTAGTATCACCAACTATGGCGATAAGTTTATTGCCGGCTGCTTTTAACAAGGGTGCAAGCACCTTGATTTCAGGTGTATTTCCACTTTTAGAAATACATATTACCACATCATCCTTTTGAATAATGCCCAAATCGCCATGTATGGCATCGGCAGCATGCATATATACAGCCGGTGTACCTGTGCTGTTAAATGTAGCAGTTATCTTTTGGGCTATGATTGCACTTTTTCCAATTCCGGTACACACTACCCTTCCTTTCGAAAAAAACACTAATTTTACGGTCTCAAAAAAATCGCCTGTTATTTGATTTTTTAGTCCGGCTATAGCGGATGATTCAATATCAAGCGTATTTTTAGCCAGTTTAATAATTTGTTGCGCTGATTTCAAAGTGAATTATTTCTGTATTAAATTTGAAAAAAAATTACCATATTTGAATTGGGCAAAAATACCTATTTTAGTTAACTGAAATTTTTAAAGTTTTTATCATATAAAATGTTAGCAGAAGCAAAGAAAAAGAAAGCAGGAAAGTCTAAAAAGACAGAAACCAAAACTAAGCCTGCCGCAAAAGTCTCCGGGAACGGTGCTGAAGAGAAGAAAAAAGTTGCTCCTACGGAGAAAAAGTTAAAGAATGCTCTTGTTACAAAAAAGCCTACCGACATACGGCTGAAAGATGCCTTGTATAAATATTTCGGCTTCGACAGCTTTAAAGGCGATCAGGAAGAAATTATTCAAACCGTTTTAAAAGGTGAAAACACTTTTGTGATTATGCCAACCGGTGGTGGCAAATCCATGTGTTACCAACTTCCTGCTCTTATGATGGAGGGAACAGCAATTGTTGTTTCTCCACTTATCGCATTGATGAAAAATCAGGTGGATGCATTGCGTGGATTCAATACCGATGAGGCAGTAGCTCACTTTTTAAATTCATCACTTAACAAAACTGAAATTGCTCAGGTAAAAAAAGATATTAAATCAGGTAAAACAAAATTATTGTATGTAGCACCTGAGTCTCTCACCAAGGAAGAAAATGTAGCCTTCTTTAAAGAAATAAAAGTTTCGTTCCTGGCAATTGACGAGGCGCACTGTATTTCAGAATGGGGACATGATTTCAGACCTGAGTACAGGCGTTTGCGCCCCATTGTGGAAGCATTAGGAAATATTCCGGTTATTGCTCTCACAGCTACTGCCACTGAAAAAGTTTCGCTCGATATACAGAAGAACCTCGGAATGATGGATGCCAAATTATTTAAGGCATCATTCAACCGTCCTAATCTTTATTATGAAGTACGTCCTAAAGTTGAAGTACTGAAAGAGATTATCAAGTTTGTAAAAAATCATTCCGGAAAATCAGGAATTATCTATTGTCTCAGCCGCAAAAAAGTAGAAGAAGTTGCCAGTACTCTTAATGTAAACGGCATTAAAGCGCTACCTTATCATGCAGGATTAGAAGCATCAGTACGTGCAGAAACTCAGGATAAATTTCTGATGGAAAAAATTGATGTCATTGTAGCTACCATTGCTTTTGGTATGGGCATTGACAAACCTGATGTTCGTTTTGTAATACATCACGATATTCCTAAATCACTGGAAGGATATTATCAGGAAACAGGACGTTCAGGTCGTGATGGCCGCGAAGGACGTTGTGTTACATTCTATTCTTATAAAGATATTGAGAAGCTCGAAAAATTTATGAAAGGAAAACCTGTTGCCGAGCAGGAAATTGGCAAACAGATGCTCCTCGAAACAGTTTCGTTTGCTGAGACTTCAGTGTGCCGCAGAAAATATCTGCTACACTACTTTGGCGAACGTTACGAAGAAGAAAATTGTGGCAATTGCGATAACTGTCTGCATCCTAAAACACAAATAGAAGCTCAGGATGAAGTGCAACTTGTATTAGAAACTGTTTTGGCAGTAAAAGAAAAATTTGCAGCCGAACATATCATTAATGTTCTAATCGGAAAAGATGATAAAGCCATTAAAGATTATCAGCACAACAAACTTGAGATGTTTGGCGAAGGCATGGATCAGGATGCCAAATTCTGGATGGCAGTAATCCGACAGGCATTGTTGGCAGGATTAATGTTTAAAGACGTGGATAATTATGGCTTGCTGAAACTTACCGAAGAAGGAAAATCATTTATTGAAAAACCTCACAGCTTTAAAATAACTCAGGATCATACTTACGAAAATGCCGACAGCGATGATGATGACGAGCCGGATGGCGGAGGTGGTGGCGCTGCTGCTGACGAAACACTTTTTGCCATGCTTAAAGATTTGTGCAAGCAGATAGCCAAACAAAAAAATCTTCCTCCGTTTGTGATTTTCCAGGAGCCTTCACTCGAAGAGATGGCCATACAGTATCCCATCAACATGGAAGAGATGAAAAACATCACCGGTGTGGGTGCAGGAAAGGCTGCTAAATACGGCAAACCTTTTATTGATTTGATAAAAAAATATGTGGAGGAAAATGAGATTGAAAGACCACAGGATTTTATTGTTAAATCAGTAGTCAACAAATCAGGATTGAAGGTATATCTCATTCAGAATATTGACAGAAAAATTTCACTCGATGATATGGCTGAAGCCAAAGCCATACCATTGGCAGATTTAATCACTGAGTTGGAAAGTATAGTTGCTTCAGGAACAAAAATTGATTTGAATTATTACATCAACGAAGTAATTGACAGCGACCGTCAGAAAGAGGTGTTCGACTTTTTCAGAACTGCCGAAACCGACAGTGCCGAAGATGCATTGATTGAACTTGGCGAAAACGACTATACACTCGAAGAAATAAGACTCATGCGGGTGAAGTTTATGAGCGAATTAGGTAATTAATTTTAAAGCCGGCTTAAGCCGGCTTTTTTATTTACTTCTATTACCAATGGTTGTTTTTTTTGAATTCAACTAAAATAAATTGTCACAATAGTTATATTGCTCACAAAATTATTTTTTAGCTACATATACCCAGGCTTTTCTTCCAGATTCAAAAGTTTCGAGCACTCTTTGATAGTCGCTCACTTCGTACTTATCTGTTTCCAGAAGTTCTTGTTCCGTTATTTCGAAAATCATGCCTTCAATCATATCTGTTCTGTTATTTGATTTAACAGCTATAGGATGGTCATCAGCATTACTCTTCTTAAGCACAGTTGCATCAGTAATCCTTAACCGCTCTATTTTATAACCTGCAAGTTTATCTTTTGAGCCTTTAAGAAGACGGCCATAGTTAGCCAGCTGAACACTTTCAAGCTGCAAAGTTCCATACGAAAACAACAAATGTGATTTGGACATATTTGTTTTTAATTTTTTTCTCAACAAATTTCTTGAATGAAAATCTGAGCAATGTTCATCACTCCTTTATCACTTTGGAATATGACTTATTATCGCCACAGATTAACTCTACAAAATAAAGACCGCTTGCACCTTCCAAAGTAAACTCAATTTGCATTGCTGATGAAAAGTTTTTTGCCAAAACTTCCTTACCTAAAATATCACGTATGATAACGGCTTCAATACCTGATGCATTATTAGTACTAATTGTTATTTTTCCTTCTGTTGGATTTGGAAAGAGTGTTATTGAATGTCTTAAATTATTCTCTGAAATTCCTGTTGTGGAGTTGCTTAATTTTAGTATGAATACATCTCCCATGCCTGAGGCAGTAAGGTTATGCACACCCGGCCCCGGATCAAAATCTACAGTACTTTGAAAATATCCTGTTGTATAAACATTATTCAAATCATCTACAGCAATTGAACCACCTAAATCAACACCCAATGCTCCCATTGATTTTGCCCATACTAAATTGCCGGAAGAAGTCAATTTACAAATAAACAAATCATAATCACCATTTGAATTAAGGTTAAATACACCCGGTCCCGGATCAAAATCAACCGTTCCTGTGAACTGTCCTACAGCATAAATATTGCCTGAATTATCTAAAGTAATATCAAGACCCTTTTCTACTGATATATTTCCAAATGATTTTGCCCAAATAAAACTACCCGTTGAATCTAATTTAGAAATAAATATATCTTCACTCCCTGTTGAAATGAGATTATAGCCTCCCTGCCCCGGGTCAAAATCAACTGTTACTTTAAAAGTTCCCGTTGTATATACATTGCCTGAATTATCTGTTGCAATGCTGAGTCCTTCGTCCTCATCATAATTTCCAAATTGTTTTGCCCAAATAAAATTACCCATTGAATCTAACTTAGACACAAACACATCATTCTCTCCTTCTGAAATAAGATAAAAAACATTTGGTCCGGGGTCAAAATCCGCTGATGTATAAAAATATCCAGTTGTATAAACATTACCGGAAGCATCAACGTCAATAGAACTAACAGATTGAGGTTCCTGGCCACCAAAAGTCTTTACCCAAATGTAATTACCTGATGAATCCAATTTTAAAATAAAAATATCATAAGTTCCCATAGAAGTAATAGAGTATGTGGCTGCACCGGGATCAAAATCTACAGTATCAAGAAAATTTCCTGTTGTATATACATTTCCTGAATCGTCCGTTTTAATTGAGATTCCAAAATCATAATCTGTTCCACCTACAGATTTTGCCCAGAGATAATTACCTGAAGCATCTAATTTGCAAATAAAAATATCAGTGATCCCCACTGAAGTAAGATTAAATACACCGGGCCCAGGATCAAAATCTACTGTATCACTGAAAAATCCGGTAGCATAAATATTTCCGGAATTATCGAGTGCAATACTGTTTCCCTTGTCCCAGTCGGTACTTCCGAATGCTCTTGCCCACACCAGATTCCCCATAGAATCTAATTTCGAGATAAAAATATCCGCACTTCCATTGGCTGTCAGAGAATAAATACCCGGCCCTGGATCAAAGTCAGCAGTACCTGCAAAATATCCGATGGTATAAACATTGCCGGAATTGTCAACTGCAATACCATTTCCTTGTTCAAACCCTGAACCTCCAAAGTTCTTTGCCCACTCAAAGTTTGGTTGAGCAGTTAAAGTTTGGCATATTGCAGCTAAAGAAATACTGAGCATTATTATTTTTAATTTCATAATAATAAGTTTAATATGAGCTAAATCTATTGTTATGACTGATTCATATTTTAATGCATCCATTCTCAATATTACAAATATATTATAAACAAACTAAATTAATATATCAAAACATTTTGCAGATATTATTTTTCTTCTTTACCATCTTATTCAATATAGCTCTAAAATGGAGACATTCTTTGGCAGTTGACTCAGCTAAATTAAGTTCATCTGTCTATTCCAATCTGCAATGGAATCTATGAAATTGATTAGAGAATATCCAACTTTGGATGAATTATTTTCTTGCTCAATGCAATTTCATGCTAAATGCAGTTCAATTCCACTTCCCGCGGGAAATCATGGCCGCTAAAATGATCAGGCCAAGAAGCAGTAATGGAACTGCAGGTATCATAACCATTACATTAGTAAGTTTAATGGATTGAAGTCCAAACCTGATTGCAATGACTGCAATCAGGTATATCAGACATAAATAGCTTAAAGGGTTAGCTTGCATATTCTTTTGCTGTGCATCCGTGATAATCCACCAAAGTACTGTTATCAATTCAGCAATCCAGCATATCCAAAAGAGTATTTTCATAATTTGAGTTTGATTCGTTGTTAAGGGTAATAATATCTCATGCGCAAATTCTTTTCAATCAAGAACTTCCGGTATTAAGATATTCTATTACTAATATTTCTCCTATTCCTTGGTGAATGTAAACTGTCCGCCACCTTGTTTGAGCAAAACTGTTTTCATTTCGGGATTAAACTCCAGTACAATTCCTGCCCTGTCAAATGCAAATACATCTTTGGATCTTGCTTCAAGTGGTAATTGTTGCTGCCCGGTTGCCTGCACAATCAATGTGTCACCATCTTTTGTTACGGTTAATTTAAGCGGCAATTCTTTTGTGCTATAAACTCCTAAGTATTTTTCCAAATCTGCAGATGTAACTACATATTCTCTGAAATCAGGTATATCATAAGGTTTATTAAATACAGCGCTCAGTACTGCAATTGAAATAGCGTTGTTGTTGTAATTATCACCATTTGAAATCAATGCAAATGAAACTTTCTTCTCAGGAAAATACATTAACATTGAACTGAATCCATCAATTGCACCTGAATGCCCCAAGCCTTTCATTTCTCCAAAAGGTATTTGAAAAATTCCCATACCAAAGTGATCCTTTAATGCAGTCATTTGATCAAGACTTTTTTCTGATATTATTTTTCCGGAAAACAGAGCTTCAATAAATTTGGTAAGATCTGAAGATGTAGATACGATTCCACCTGCACCCATTGGAATGGAAGTATTGGTTTCACTCTCCTTCACCCAGCCATTGTTGAATGAGTATGAATAGCACTCATTGTTATTTGAATGAATCGTTTGCCCGAAGAATGTATTTGCCAATCCGACAGGTTTAATTATTTTCTCCTGAAGCAAATCAGCATAAGATTTTTTGTAAACATCCTCAAGAATAAACGACAATAAAATAAAGTTAGGATTACTGTAGGAAAACTTACTTCCGGGTTCAAACTCACTTTCTCCTTTGCTGATTATTTTTACAAGCTCCTCCCTACTTTTATGTTGTGTGCTCCAGCTTAAATAATCGTCATCATCGGTAAAACTATGGATTCCGCTTCGGTGATACAGCAAATCTTCAATAGTAATTTTGTCTGCATTTTTTACAGTTGGATAATACTTTGAAAGCTTATCAGTCAATTGTAATTTTCTCTCTTCAACAGCTTTCAGAACCAATGCAGATGTAAAAGTTTTGGTAATAGACCCAATTCTGTATTTAGAATTATCACCGGCTTTAATTTTGTTTTCAACATCAGAATAACCAACTGTTTTTGTGTAAATAATTTTTCCGTTTTCAGAAACGGCAATGCTGCCCATAAATTTATTGTTAGTCTCCAGTGCATTGAAATAACTGTCAAGCTTATTCCTGTCGAAACTTTGTGCAAATATTGCAGTACTAAGAATTGTACAAATGAAAGGAAGAAGGATTTTTTTCATTTTATTAATTATTTTTAAGATTATTTTTTTTGATTTTTTAAATAAGTGAAATAAGCAAAGTAGCTAGCTCCGATACAGAATGCCATTATAGCAAGAGAATGAATATTCAATGGCATGGTATAATAAGTTATGGTCAACCCGGTTGCAACGCCACAAAGCAGTATTGCCCATTTGATGGCTTCGTCAATTTTATTTTTACTGTTCTTCTCGAGTATGGTAGCTGATAATTGTTCAGAAATACCTTTACTCACGATTTTATTCTTTAAACGGTAATCCAAAAAATATCTTATTAGTGATAATATCAGGAATATCAACAGACCAACAATCAGCACCGGTGCTACAATTTGCTTATCGGCTGACTGACTCATTTCACGGTTCATGCTGTGCTGCAACTGTGCAGACAAACTATCAGAGTTACCCTGTGCCATTGTGCAAAGAGAGAACAGGACTCCGGTGATGCTTAAAATAATTTTATTCATTTCTTCAATTTTTTAATGTTATATACCATTAGACAGAGGTTTTTATTTTCGGTTGCAAAATTTATTGCAAAAGCAGTTTTTCTTTTTGTTTATACTGTCTTAAAACATCCTGCATAAGAAATGCAAAAACACATAAACCGGTAACCGCTACAAACAGATTATACATACTATCCGGTGAGTGAAACAGCTCAAAAAACGGTTTCAACACAGGCATGAAAAACAGTAGGACACCTGTGACGAAAATAATTAATGCTGAAGCTAAAACATAAACCCAAACCGAACTGCTTTCCGGTTCAGCAACTTTTATTCTCTGCATCACTAACTCCGAAACATCAAATGAAAATGACTCAGGCCGGATTTCATTCATCGAATTCATCATAACCTGATATGCTTTCAGGCTGGCTTTGCATTCAGTACATTCCTTAATATGCATCGGCAGTTGTTCTTCTTTCAGATTCTTCAGTGCAATATCCTGAATGTTTTCATCTGTCAGGTGATTCGTGTTCATATCAATTGATCTTTAAAATTACTTTCAATATTTTCTTTCAAAATTTTTCTTGCTCTGTACAAATAACTTTTTACTGTTCCTTCAGGGAGACCGGTTATCTCAGCTATCTCTTTGTTAGGTAATTCTTCTATATGATAGAGCGATATCAGTGTCTTGTAAATGGGTGGCAGTTTATTGATTTCACTATTCAAAATGTTCGAAGTTTCATTCCTGAACAGTTTCTTTTCTGCGTTATCATGTTGAACAAACGTGTTTTCATGCAAAGCATCAATATCGTATAATGGAATTTTCTTTTTCTCCAGATAATTTATGGAAGTATGGTATGCAATGCTTCCAATCCAGGTAGATAACTTAGACTGAAATCTGAACGTATTTATTCTTTGGTAAACTTTAAGATAAATTTCCTGAACAAGGTCTTTCTGATCTTCTTCATTCGTAATCATTTTACGCACAATCTGGGCTACCAGCCTCTCTGTTTGCTTCACAATAATGGCAAAGGCCTGAGTGTTTCCACTCAAAACTTTTTCTACCAAAATTTTGTCAGAAAATGACTGGCTATCATTGTTCATACGTAGAATTAGACAGAATTCTTCAAGGTCGGTTGCAAAAAAAGCAATATTATGATAACTTTTTTATAAAAAGTGCAGGTGCTTATTTGAAAAAAGCACTAAAAAGTTATCACTTCCGATAAAAAGATGTCATATTATTCTATGGTCAGAAGGTTCGTTTTCACTAAGTTGAGAATCTTCAACTTTACATTGTTGTAACCCTTTTTACACTGCCTTCTTCTTCAACTTCAAAATTGAAAAATCGGATTGTACTTTTCTGATTGTATTTTTCAGTACTCCCAATCCTGTAATTTCCATTTCTACCACGTCTCCATCTTTAAGCCATTGTGGTTTGTAATCCGGATTATTCAAAAGTCCGGTTCCGTTGAGTTCCAAAAAACAACCTGTGCCCACAGTGCCGCTGCCAATCACATCACCCGGCAATATGTTTACTCCATAAGCACAGCGTTCGATAATTTCAGCAAATGTCCAGTCCATATCACCCATATTTCCCTCTGATACCTGCACTCCGTTCACTTTACATGTCATTTTCAGGTTATAATTGTTTCCTGTATGGTTGGCCTTGGGAGCAATTTTATATGGTTCTAACTCATCAGGTGTTACCAGGTAAGGCCCTATAACCGTAGAAAAATCTTTTCCTTTAGCAGGCCCCAGATTCAGTTTCATTTCCTCCATCTGCAAGGTGCGCGCACTCATATCGTTCATGATCATATACCCTGCAATATATTTATCGGCATCTGCTGCTTTAATATTCATTCCCTTCTTCCCTATTACCACTGCCACTTCCAGTTCAAAATCCAGTTTTTCAAAATGATCGGGCATGCAAAAGATATCACCCGGCCCCTGTATGGCATTGTGGTTGGTGAAATAAAAAATAGGATACTCATCAAATTCAGGTATCATCTCCACTCTGCGGTTGCGCCTTGCAGCAGCCACATGTTGCCTGAAAGCATAACCATCGCGACATGAAGTTGGATGAGGCACCGGTGCTGCAAGTGAAGCGTTGTTGAGAGCGTTGCCGTTTATGTTTAGCTTCCCCTCTGAAATCTGTTGCTGCAACTGTATTGCAGTTTTCATATTAGATTCAAATTCTTTGAGAAATTGCGCCATGGTATCAGGAAAATGTTGAATCCCTGCTGCCTCTGCCGCTCCGCTTAAATCATATACTTTTTCATTTACAATTATTCCCAGTTTGGTGTCATCACCTTTTAAAATGCTTACTAATTTCATTTACGATGTAATATTTTGAAGTGCGCAAAGTTAATGATACAGGAGCAAATGGTTTATTAATGTTGATAATGTTGAAAAAATAGTGGTATTATTTATAAAAACCTCATTTGACAGGAGGTGTAAAAAATTACTTTTGAAAAAATAATATTAAATTCTCGAATGATGAAAAAAATAATTCTTAGCGGAATATTTTTCCTTGGTGTGATGCAACTTTCTGCTCAGCATACGTTAATTTTAAAGAGTGGCGAAAAAATGAATGGCACCTTGCAACAGGTAGTGGATAATAAAGTGAGCTTTAAGTTTAAAGGCAACGTGATGAGTTTCCCTCTGAACGAAGTAAGCAGTATTACTTTTTCAGATGCGTCACATGAAATGAAGTTGCAGGATTCTGAGATAAAAAATGCTGAAGTGAGGGGTGTGAAATATGAAATGGCGGGACGTACACTTACCAAGCAACCAAAAATTGAAAACCTTACTATGGAAAAAGGTATTGTGGTAGTAGAAATTTCTATTGACAAATATGGGCACGTTACCAAAGCAACTCCGGGAGCTGAAGGTACTACCACAACAAGCAACTACCTTCTTACCAAAGCCAAACAAGCTGCCGAAAGTGTATTGTTCGACAACTGTCCCAAGTGCCCTCTCGAATCTAAAGGAACTATCACCATTCCATTCTGAAAGTGTAGCAACACTACATTTGTGTAACTTTGAGTGTGCGCAAAAACAAAAAACTCATTGTAATTGCAGGGCCTACAGCAGCGGGAAAAACAAATCTGGCTGTTGAACTTGCTCAAAAACTGCATACGGAAATTGTTTCATTCGATTCGCGGCAATTATATCGTGAAATGCAAATCGGAACTGCAGTACCAACGGCAGCCGAACTTTCAGAGGTAAAACATCATTTCATTCAGTCGCATTCCATTCATGACGAAATGAATGCAGGGATTTACGAAGTGCAGGCAATCGAGAAAATAAATTCTCTTTTCAGCATTTATGACACTTTGGTTTTTACAGGTGGAACAGGATTATACATGGATGCTGTTTTATTTGGCGTGGATGAACTTCCGGTTGCTGACCACAACATTCGAAAAAAATTGGCTGATGAACTGGAGCAATCAGGTCTTGAGTCTCTTACTTCAAAACTGAAACTCGTTGATGCCGAATCATACAGAACCATTGATTTGAAAAATCCACGCAGAGTGATGCGTGCACTCGAAGTTTTTTATGTTACCGGCAAAACTTATCCTTCACTCAAACAAAACCAACCTAAGAAACGCGACTTTGATTTCAATATTTTTATTGTTTCCAAAGAACGTAAACTACTCTATGAACACATCAACCAGCGGGTGGATAATATGATTGAACAGGGGTTGGAAGAAGAAGCAAAAAAATTAATGCCTCATCGCTCACTTAAAGCGCTGCAAACAGTTGGCTATTCAGAATTTTTTGAGTATTTTGACAATAAAAATTCCTATGAAAACACTGTTGAGAAAATCAAACAAAACACACGCAACTATGCCAAACGTCAACTTACATGGTTCAGAAAATATAAGGATGCTGTGTGGGCTGATGATGTTAGCAGCATCATGCAACAACTATAATAAACCTAATAGGAACCACTGCGTTTACGCAAAAACCATTCAAGCGATAGTAATAAAAGCAGTATCACCATCATCCATTTCAGATTGAGCAATTCCGAAAGTGTAGTGTGATAGTATGACACAGGTTTCACTGACTCATCAGCCTGAATAGCTTTGACCAATGGACTTATATCCGGAATGGAAGACATCACTCCCTTGGTGGATGAAGCAATGGAATAAAGCAATCCATAGTCTGCAGTGGTCTCAGTAGTTTCGAGCATCAGTTTGTTCACTGCAAACTCTCCCTTCTCTGTATAAACTTTATCTCCTGATTTTACTTCAGCACGAAAACTGTATTTCCCCGGTGACAGATAGCCTGCATTGAGATGATAAGTGTTTGCTACACGTGAAAAGACAAAACTGTATTCCTTACCGGCTTCATTGGTGATCACCATTTTCACTTCAGGCTCATTGGTGAGTTCTCCGGCAGGGTTGAGCAATTCAGCATCAAACAACGCTTGCTCATTTTCGTTGAGTGATTTTTTATATCTCACCCTGAATGGAACCTTGCTTTCTTTTACAATTAGGTATTGAATGATTTTTCCAAAAAGCTCATCCATGTTTACGGTTGATTCTTTCTGTGCATATTCATTGAGCCGCCAACGCCAAATTCCTTCACCTGCAAGCACTGCTTTGCGAATATTGCCGGCATTTGAAAAATACAACAACGGCTGACCTGTTTCTACTGCGCCAATACGCTGAGTGAGCAAGGTGTAAATTTCTTTATCTGCACGATAGGTACCGAAAGGCGAACTCAATGGCGGAAATGTTGCAATCATCTTCTTCATATCATCCGTTACCGAGAAAAGAGAAAACTCACCATTGACGGATGCATATACATCACTGTTTTTTGAAATGGGTTGACTGATGTTTACACCTGTACCCAGTTTGTTGAATTCGGCAACTGAAGTTTGTGCACCCAAAACCACCAGATAAGGTAATTGTGCAACCTGAAGTTTTTTAATTATTTCAGATGATTTGCCGGACGGTAACTGATGAAGAATAACCAGATTGTAGAGTGCAAGGTTATCCCGGAACTGATCGGCATAAGCTACTGTTAACTGATACTGGCTGGTTTTGTCGAGCATCGTTCGTATGGCAGCAATATCAGGATGTGGCGATTGTGCAATGAGTAAAACTTTCAGTTTGCTGTCAGTAACTTCTATAAAAATTTCAGTGCTGTTGTTCTGAATATTTTTCTCTCCATCAATGGTGCTTAAACTGATTTTGTAACTGTGCACACCTTTTGTTTTTGCTGTCAGAAACACAGGTACCGTTGTAAAAAAATTATTCCCCGTAATGCTTACCGGTTTTGTAAACAATACTTCATTTTTTTCGGAAACAGTCAGTACCGATGATGCTCCTGCAGATTGCTTTGCAGCAATACGTATTTCGAGAGGAAAATTGTTTCCAATGTTTACAGTTTTATTATAAGAAACTCCTGCCAGAGATAAATCACGGTGCACAGTAGTGTCGCCCACAGCCAGAATATTTACAGGCACTTTTAGTGCTGAGGCTTTATAAACAGGATTACTGCCTGAGTTGTATATACCATCTGACACCAGAATAACGGAACCCAGATTGCGTCCGGCATACAGCGACTGTATATAATCCATTGCTCCTGATATATCAGTTGATTTTTCAGAAAAGTTTAAATCGTTTCCTGCGCGTGTTTCGGAGCCGAAAGTGTATAATTTAACATCATAATTTTTTTGCAGCTCCTCAGAGAGTTCATTCACTGCCTTAACAATTTCTGCAGTGGAATGATGCAGCGAATCAATGCGCATGGACTCTGAATTGTCAACTGCAATGGCTATTACCGGTTTTTCTACTTCGCGGAAATTGGTTTTGACAAATGGTGACAACAACAGAAAACAGAGAAACGACACTGAAATAAACCGAACTGCCGGCATCAGTCGCCTCAGCCAGGGTCTCACCTCTTCCCATTCAGAGGTACGGGCATAAAGCAGCCATGCGAATACCAGCCCCGTCAAAATACAAAATATCAGAAACCAGTAAGGAGTTGAGAGTAATATTTCCAATGTTTTAACTTATCGGGCAAAGATAAAATATTGAAGGTATTAGTATTTTAGCGGCATGAGTATATTCATTGAAAACATACGCAAGTCGTATGATGAGTTGCAGGTGCTGAAAGGCATTACACTGAGCATTGCCGAAGGCGAAGTGGTTGCAATTGTAGGTCCATCCGGTGCTGGAAAATCTACCTTGCTGCATATTATGGGCACCATAGATAAACCCGACTCAGGCACAGTTCAGCTGTTGAATCAGAATGTTTTGAAATTACCTGAAAAAAAACTGGCTGACTTCAGAAATAAGAATATCGGTTTTGTGTTTCAGTTTCATCACCTGCTGCCCGAATTTACTGCTCTTGAAAACACCATCATTCCTGCACTCATTCAGGGAGTAAAAGAAGATGAGGCACAAAAAAAAGCAAAAGAATGGTTTGAATTTCTGAACTTAAAACATCGTTTACATCACAAACCTTCTGAACTTTCAGGTGGCGAACAACAAAGAGTAGCCGTTGCCCGTGCACTCATCAACAACCCTCCTCTTCTGCTGGCAGATGAGCCTTCAGGTAATCTCGATTCGGCAAATGCAAGTGAACTGCATCAGCTGTTTTTCGACCTGAGAAATAAATTTAATAAAACCGTTGTGATTGTAACACACAACAACGAACTGGCTCAGATGGCCGACCGCAAAGTTGTGATTCGTGACGGGCAGATTGATAACTAAACTTAATTTAAGTTTGGGTCGTCAGGGAAATTGGCAAGCAATGAATATTTGTTTTTCATACTGCGCAATACCTGACTCCACAATACCTCAGGTTCAGGATAAAAAGTAAACTCCTGATTGGCAGTACCAAGCATCCATGCATTCACCTGCAGTTCTTCTTCCAGTTGCAATGGACTCCATCCTGAATAACCTGCGTAAAAACGTATCTGTCCGGGTTTGATTTGTTTGGTATTAATCAAAAATTTCAGTCTGTCATAATCGCCACCAAGATAGACTCCATCAATTATTTCTTTGGAATCAGTCAATAAATGGCCTACAGTATGTATATAAAACAAAGTATCGGTATCAACAGGACCTCCAAAAAACAGTGGTGCATCAAACTGAGGAAAATCTTCTACGGCATCATTGATTTTTATATCTGTAATTTTATTCAATATAAAACCAAGCGTTCCTTTGGTGTCGTGTTCACTTAGCAGAATTACAGATCTCTTAAAAAAGTTATCGCTAAGTTGTGGTTCGGAAATAAGTAACGAGCCTGTTGTTGCGTTTAATTCAGTGCGTGCCATAGTTCCAAAGTTTAGAAGTTTATATTATTTTACGTTGTCTGTCTAAAAAGTTACTCAATTCTTATTTTTTTCTTTTATAAATGAGTTGCTAAAAATATGCCATGCCGAATAATTTTCAGCCAATGAACATGAGTATTTGCTAATTTTGGTAAATAATTGATGAATTTATTTAAAAACTTACATCAACGGTTTCAGGTATAAGAATTAAAGATGGATAAATTAAAAGATTTACTTCATTCGGTAAGAGACGAATATTCCAAAGATAAATTTGACATTTCAACAGCAGATGACAATCCTTTTAATCAGTTTGAAAAATGGTTTTCATTAGCAGTTGCGGCCAACATTCCTGATGTTAATGCTATGAATCTTGCAACTGCCGACAAGAATGGTCGTCCTTCCAGCAGAATTGTTTTGCTGCGTGATGCCAATGAAGATGGATTTACATTTTTTACCAACTATAACAGTCGCAAAGGCAGTCAGTTATTGGAAAATGCTTTTGCAGCACTTAATTTTTTCTGGCCACAATTAGAAAAGCAAATTCGTGTGGAAGGAAAAGTGAGCAAGGTAAGTGAGCAGGTTTCTGATGAATATTTTGCATCACGACCGGTTGACAGTCAGATTGGTGCATGGGCATCTGACCAAAGTCACACCATTCAATCGCGTGAAGAGCTTGAAGAAAAATTCAAAACATTAAAACAAAAATATTCTGATGCAGTACCTCGCCCACCACACTGGGGAGGTTTTTTATTGCAACCTGATTATTTCGAATTCTGGCAAGGGCGTCCAAGCCGTTTGCACGACAGAGTTGTTTATCATCCTGAAGGAAACACATGGCATAAATCCATGATCGCTCCGTAAGATGAAAGATTAAAAATTTTTATTTCTTAGAGTGCGTTTTACTTTCTTTTTTCTCCTCATCTGCCATCACTAAGTCTATCAGTTTGCATTTGGTTTTATAAATACCAAAAACAACTGTTGCATTGTTGCCGTCAATACTTTCTACTTTGCCTTTTACTTTTCCGTTATATAACTTCACTTCCGAACCGGCAACTATTGCAGGGTTGATGGTGCGTTCAGGCTCTTTAAGTTTTTTCTCACGTTTAAGTCCAAGTTCATTCAGAAATTTGTCAATTACCTGTTTCTTGTTCTTGGCTTCTTTCAGATCTTTGGCCACACGTTTCATTCTGTTTTCGTAACGTGCAACAATTTTCTCTTCTTCCTTTCTGAGGAATGTTTCCATAGCAGCTTTTATTTTCTCATTCTCCACTATCAGATTCTCACTTGTATGCATGAGTTTTTTCAGCTTCTTTTCTTTTTCTTCAAGTTCATGCAGTCTTTTCTGAACAAGATTTTTATCTCTCTCAAGTTTTGTAAGCAATTTTTCTAATGCCAAATGATTTTGTGTCACTTTATTTCTTGCTTTGCTGATGAGCGACTGTGACAATCCGCTCCTTGCTGCTACAACAAATGTGTAAGAGCTTCCGGGTTTTCCCACCTGCAACTGAAAAAGTGGTTTCAGGTTTTTAGAGTCGAACATCATACTTCCATTAATCAGTCCGGGAGTTTTATCAGCAAGTGTTTTCAGATTCATAAAATGTGTAGTGATGATACCTGTTGACTTGCGTGCATTAAGTTCTTCGAGCAACGCTTCTGCAAGTGCTCCTCCAAGATCTGGGTCGGTGCCGCTGCCAAATTCGTCAATCAGAAAAAGACTTTTGTCATCTGCCTGCTCCAGAAACACTTTCATGTTTTGCAGCCTTGAACTGTAAGTGCTAAGCTCATAGGCAATGGACTGTGAGTCGCCAATATCCACAAACAGTTTATTGAATATTGTCATCTGCGAACCTTCGGCCACCGGCACCAGCATACCCGACTGTAGCATCATCTGCAGCAGCCCTACTGTTTTCATGCAAACTGTTTTGCCGCCTGCATTAGGTCCGCTGATGACTAAAATATGATTACGAGAATCAAGTCTTAGCGAAAACGGTACTGTAATTTTCTTTAACGCTTTGTTATGAAGAAAAAGTAATGGATGTTGTGCTTTAACGAGATTAAAAGAAATGGATGGCGATAAAGTCGGAAGCACTGCATGAATTATCTGTGCATAAAGTGCCTTGGCTCTGCATGTATCCAGTTCAACAATTGCTGAAAAATAGGCTTCAATCAGAGGAAGATATTGCCTCAGAAACTTTGTCAGTTCACGAAGTATCCTTGCAATTTCCATTCTTTCCTCCTGCTCCAGTTGCCATACGGATGTATTTATGTCAACTACTTCTTCAGGCTCTATGAATGCTGTTTTGCCTGTAGCTGACAAGTCGTGTACAATTCCTCTGAGCGTACGTTTTTGCTCGGCTACAATTGACAACACTCTTCTTCCGTTGCGCGATGTTTCTTCATTGTCGGCAAGCCATCCGTTTTTGCGGTATTTGCTTAGCACACTCTGATAAATTCTGTCTGCTTCGGCACGTTGCCTTTGCAGTGTTCTGCGAATGTGCATCAACTCCGGAGATGCCGAAGAGCGAACTACACCATACTCATCCAAAACTTTATCAACTGCTTCAACTATGGTTTTCTCAAATTTTAATTCACTTACCAAAGCTGTAAGCAAAGGAAATCTGTCGTTACGGTTATTAAAAAATGAAATAATTTCTCCTGTGGACTGCGTTAGCTTCGCAATGTTCAGTGCATGTTCAGGTTGCAGCATACTGTTTTCAATACGCAACAAGCCCAACTCTTTTGAAACATCTTTAAATCCGGTAAGATTAAAACTTTCACCATCAGCAATAAGCTGAGAGAATTCTTTTGTCTTTCCCGTTTCCTGAACAATCCATTCTCTCTCTGCAACGGGCTTCAATTGCAGAACAACATTCTTAGAGGAAGTTGTCAGCGCAAATTCCGAAATCTGTCTTTTAATTTCATCAAACTCAGCAGTGAGCAGTGAAGCTGATGGAAAAACAAGCATTAGTAGTAAATGGTCAATGGGTCAAAAACCGGGAATGATGAAATTTGGTATGTAATTGTTGTACTTCCCAAAATTATTTTCCTTTAAAGGCAGGTGCTCTTTTCTCTTTAAAAGCAGCCACACCTTCTTTGTTATCTTCCGTAGTAAAACAATAGCCAAACACTCTCACTTCCGATTGGAATCCGTCCATTCCATTAGCATAATCATTTACACACGCTATCACACCTGCCACGGCAAGAGGCGCCTGAGCCATAATTTTAGCAGCAATTTCTTTGCATTTATTCATCAGTTCAGCCTGTGCAACCACATAATTCAACAAACCTAACTCCAAAGCTTGCTGCGCATTAATCATATCAGTTGTAATCATCAGTTCCAACGATTTGGTGCGGCCAATGAGTCTTGTCATACGCTGGGTGCCTCCATAGGCCGGAATCAATCCCAGTTTCACTTCGGGCTGACCAAAACGGGAATTGTCAGAAGCAATACGCAAATGGCAAGCCATAGCCAACTCACATCCTCCTCCCAAAGCAAAACCATTTACAGCGGCAATTACCGGTTTGGGAGAATCTTCAATTGACTTAAAAACTTCCTGACCATTGGCAGCGAGCGTCATTGCCTGTTGTTCTGAAAGCCCCTCAAACTCACTGATATCGGCCCCGGCAACAAAAGATTTTTCGCCTGCACCGGTTATAATAATCACTTTTACTGACGAATCAGCATTAGCAGCCGCCACTGCTTTACCGATCTCCTGAACAGTTAAGGCGTTCAATGCGTTCAACTTATCAGGACGGTTGATGGTTATTGTGGCTAATCCTTGCTCTACTGAAAACAATAAGTTCTGAAAATTCATGCGCGTTTGATATTAAGCCTGCGAAAGTACGTAAAACAG
>ERZ795053.1558-NODE-1558-length-29028-cov-6.980603_pt1 | contig 29028 bp, 30 predicted proteins | sample MGYA00375137_ERZ795053 | MGnify/ENA primary metagenome ERZ795053 (study PRJEB30182, sample SAMN05720284) | activated sludge metagenome | isolation source: Anaerobic digester | place: Hong Kong | collected 2014-12-17 ...
TAATTCAAATTGTAGTATTTGAATACATTACTACCCAAAACGTGATGACAAATGGTGAAACTTCATTTGAACATGTGATGATGAAAATGGTACCGAATGCTTACGGAACCATTACCAACCTTGAAGATCGTGTTCCTTATACCATTTCTGAATCAGTAGATTTGGCAGGAACCAATGTAGAAGAATGGGATGATCTTGGTGTAGCAGTTATCGTTCAGGATCAAAGTTCAAAATACATTTGGCAATCAGGATATATGGTAGTTGATGCAACATTTGCAAATGACGCTTCTCTGACTGCTATTACTGTTGACGGAGAACCTCTGGATGGATTCTCACCTGATGTATTTGACTATACGATTACCCTGCCTTCAACTGCTGTAGAAGTACCAATGGTTGAAGCAACAGTAACAGATCCTAATGGATTGGCTATCGTAGTTCCGGCTATTGAACTTCCGGGTGCAACCACTGTTGATGTATTTGCAGAGGATTTAGCTACAAAAAATACCTACACTATTAATTTTGATCTCGGAACCGGATTTGAAAATGAAACTTTCACTGCAATGAATGTTTACCCAAATCCATCGAGTGGTGTAGTTTATATTTCAGGTGCTGATAATGCGCAAGTAACTGTGTTTAATACTTCAGGTGCTGTTGTAGCTGAATACCAAAATTTCAACTCAGGCAAAATTGATTTAAGCAATATGAATGAGGGAATTTATTTCCTGAATATTGTGATCGATAATAAAACAACAATTAATAAAAAGATCTCTGTTTTGAAATAACATTTGTTTGAAAACATCAAAAAAACGGTTGCTCAAAAGGCAACCGTTTTTTTATTCGCTTAAAAGCTTTTTATGAATTTCCAGGACCTGGGGAATAACCAACTTTAAGCCATCATTTTCAATTACAAAGTCCGCCTTTTCGATCTTTTTTTCCTGTGGCCACTGGTTTTCCATTCTGCTCAAAATGGCCTCTCTGCTCGACTTATCTCTTTCAATCACCCGGGCAATTGCGGTCTCCACCGGGCAGGTTACCACAATTACTTTATCAAATTCTTTATTAAATCCGCTTTCGAAAAGTATGGCTGATTCATGAACAATGTATGTATTATTCGAATGTCTTGAAATCCATTTGCGCAGATCACGTTTTACCAGGGGGTGAATAATCCTGTTTAAAAATCTGAGTGCTTCCGGATCATTAAATACAATTGCAGCCAGACTCTTCCTGTCGATTTGCCCATCTGATAATATGGTTTCACCAAATCCGTTTACCAGACGTCGGATTACTTCCCTATCCTGCAAAAACTTCCTGGCTTCATCATCAGCACGATATACAGGAGCACCCAAAATTTCAAAGATTTGGGCAACAGTACTTTTTCCACTCCCTAAGTTTCCGGTAATGGCTACTCTAATCATCACTCAAAACAAAAAATTCAACGATTGCGGGTTCTATCTTAATGATCTCGGTAAAACTGGGTTTTTCTATAATTTCGACAGGAACCTGTGATACGGAGCTTTCATGCGGTATGTTAATTCCAGCCCTGAACATTTCAGGTTTAATGCGGCTGTAATCCTTTAATGGCACCAAATAAGTGATCTTCACCATTTCCGGGAAGGTTTTTACCGTTACATTTTTATCAATTGGCTGAAGTACAATATCTACGGTTGCCTCGGTAAATTTTTCAGCATTGATGGTTAATTCCACGAGATCAGGGAAAAAATTAAGTCCTGCCGAATTATCCGGAACTTCAATGTCACTCATTATTTTTACAGGCCCGTCAATATTATTAACTTGCTTATTCACCGTTTTAACGAATGAAATTTTATCCAGCATATTTTTTGAACCTGTTACTAGAACAGAATCAGGAACAGATGAAACACTATCTGCCAACCTATAAAGTCCCTGAAACGATAGTGAGACATCAGGAATTACCGGTACTTTTTTACCCGCAATGGCTTCAAATTTGAAAAATAGATTTTCCGGATTTACTGAAACAAGCTCTTCGGTAAAATTATTTTGATCCACTATTTCCTGCGAAATTCGGGAGGTGTTGAAGCTTGCACTAAAGTTATCACCCCTTTTCTCCAGATTCAGGTTTTTTAAATCAATTTCAATGGGTTTTCTTCGGGTAAGATATTTAAGCGTGATCATCTCAAAACCACCCGAAGCTACCCTGAAGGTGAGCACACTATCAGGATGATTCACTAACATTAATCCATCCGGGAGATTTGTGTAATCAATTGGATAATCAAGTGTTGACACCGACTCTTTGGAAAGTGCAATTAAAAACCATAAAAAAATGGAAATAAAAAGGCAAATCAGAAATACATATAATTTATGACGAAAACGTTCATCTTTCGGCCTGATAACTTTTTGAAGTTGCCCGATGATGGTGGTTTCGTATTTCATAAATTAATCTAGGTGCCGGGGTAACGGGCTTTTATTTATTTTCACCAATTTGTGAACCGCCGTCCATTGAAACGGCTGATCGTTCAATTTTCAACCTGTTTTGACCTTCAACTTCGATGGTAAATGTTTTTTCCTGAACCTCAATTATTTTTCCGTGGATACCTCCGATGGTGATAATCTTATCACCTTTTTTTAAGGCTTCCCGAAATTTCTTTTGGTCCTTTGATTTTTTCATTTGAGGCCTTATAAAAAACAGGTAAAACACCAATACAATAAGCACTAATGGTAAAAAACTCATTATTCCTCCACCCTCCTGTCCTTCTGCAGGCTGCATGAATAGTAAAATCTCTGGTAATTTCATATTTAATGTTATAAATGATTTTTTAATTAATTAAGGCTTGATCACTTTGCCTTTAATTTTTAAAATTGTTTGATTGGGCTGGCAATTACTTACAATTGTTACAGCCTTATTTTGAATCCCGGTGCGGCCGGCACTATCGAAAGTAACCTTGATCAATCCGGTTTCCCCTGGTTTAATAGGTTCATGAGGATAATCGGGCACGGTACATCCACAACTGCTATGTACCTGTGAAATCAAAAGATCAGAATTACCCGAATTTTTAAACTTAAAATTGTAAGTTACTTTTTCTCCCTGGATAATTTTCCCGAAATCATGTTCCATTTTATCAAAGGACATCCGCGGTAAATCATTATTTTTTTCACCGCTGGCTGATACAGGATTATTCACTACATCAGACGGAATTTTACCTGAATCGCTACCACAAGAGGTAAAGAATGGGACCAAAACAATCAAAAAATAAACTATGTTTTTCATAATATTAATCGGTTGGCAAAAATAGACAATTTAATGAAATCCGAATCTTCCCCGGACACCGAAAATTCATAAATCTAATTCACACGAAGCTACTGAACGAAAAACGACAGCTCTTGTTAAAGATTTCAGTGTGATCATTTAAAATGGAGAATAATAACATTTTTTAAGTTCATGCAACATTTATTCGGTAAATTTGATCGGTTATTTATAATAAAACAACTTTAATCGCATTATACAATATTGGTAAAGCAAAGGAACCTTTCAAATCAAATATCAAGTAGATGAAGAAACAAATTTACATCGCAATTGGCATAGTCATCGTTATTATCATTTCCCTCTGGTACTTTTTGGGTGGTGATACTCAATCATCAGAAACCATTGAAGTGGAAGCTAAAAAGGGTGAATTTAAAATTGCAGTAACTACCTCAGGTGAACTGGAAGCCAAAAGTTCCGAAAAGATCTATGGCCCTGATAATCTCAGAAATGTCAGGATATGGCAGGTAAAAATTGACGACATCGTTCCGGATGGAACAGTAGTAGATTCGGGAGATTTTGTGGCAACCCTGGATCGCACGGAATTAGCCAACCGAATGAAAGACCAGGAACTTGAGCTTGAGCAACTCGAAACCCAATACACCAAAACCAAACTCGATACATCTCTTGAATTACGCAGTTTACGCGACGAACTGATCAATCTTCAGTATGCACTTGAAGAAAAAAAAATAGAACTTGAGCAATCGAAATATGAGCCGCCTGCAACTATCAGGCAGGTTGAGATTGACCTTGAAAGGGCCCAGCGGAACTATGATCAGGCCGTTAAAAACTACCAGTTGAAATTTGAAAAAGCCGAAGCCAATATGCAGGATGTTGCTGCCCAAAGAACCAAGGCACAGCGCAAGTACGACGAGATGGCCGATGTTTTAAGCCAGTTCACCATTTTCGCACCCAAATCGGGAATGGTTATTTATCGCAGGGGTTGGGACGGCAAAAAACAAGGCATAGGCTCGCAGGTAAGCACCTGGGACAATGTGGTGGCTACTTTGCCTGATCTCACTAAAATGATTTCGAAAACTTATGTGAATGAAATCGACATTAGTAAAGTAAAGGTTGGCCAGCAGGTTGAAATCGGCATTGATGCTTTCCCCGAAAAGAAATTTACCGGTGAAGTTACCGAGGTGGCAAATATTGGTGAGCAAATGAAAAATACCAATGCCAAGGTATTTGAAGTATTGATTGAAGTGAATGAGTTTGACTCGGTGATGCGGCCTGCAATGACTACCAAAAACATCATTATTACCGATATCATCAGCGATGCTTTATCTGTTCCGATTGAATGTATCCACACCGGGGATTCAGTCACCTATGTTGTTACTGGAAGCCGCAGGCAGCAAGTCATCGTAGGAAAAAGCAATGAAAATGAAATTATTGTTCTGGCCGGAATTGAAGAGGGGGATGATGTGTTCATTCTGCCACCTGAAGGCTATAAGGAGTATCGTTTATCCACACTGGATGATGAAGTAATTGCCAGGTTTGAGCAGGAGAACCCACGAGCCGAAGAAGTTGATTCAGCAGCTCAGCAGCCCGAAACGCAAGGTAAAGGTATGAAACCGGGTTTTGAAAAAGGTAAACGTCCTCCACAAGGAGGGAAAATGGGCGGTCGAAAAAAACCAACAAACTAAAAACGTTCCCGTGGAAAGATATCTTCAAATTATAAACATCGCCCTTGAAGCGGTATTCGCTAACCGTTTTCGTTCGATACTCACTGCCCTCGGAATTATTTTTGGAGTTGCCGCTGTTATCGCCATGATGGCCATTGGAAACGGTGCCCAAAAGGAGATCCTCGACCAAATGAAGCTTATTGGTGTTAACAACATTATCATCACTCCGGTAATTGATAACCAGGGAACATCAAGTTCGGATGATGACGAAGGTAAGAGCCAAACTAAAAAATTCTCGCCCGGTTTAACACTGAGCGACGCCCTCGGAATTAAAGAAATACTTCCAACGGTAGATAAAGTAAGCCCCGAAGTAATTTATGAAACGCATATTATCAAGGACGGCATCAGAAGCTCAGCAACACTCAACGGAGTTACACCCGACTTTTTTGATGTTTTTAACCTGACTATTGCCAAGGGTACTATGTTTACGGAAGACCAGATGATGAAAGGAAACTCCGTTTGTATCATCGGCCCGAAAATCGCGTCCAAATTTTTTCCCAATGAGGATCCCATTGGCAGTTATATCAAGTGTGGCAGCCTTTGGCTTAAGGTTGTTGGAGTATTGGAAGGACTGAACATCTCGGGTACAAACACTGATGAACTGGGCATTAGTAATTACAATGTAAACATCTACGCACCTATTCAAACAATATTATTGAGATATAAAGACAGGGCCGCTGTTACAGCCGCAGCTATCCACGGAAGCGGAGAAGAATCAATATTTATTTTTGATGGGGGTATGTCCTCTTTCAGTTCTTCATCCAGTGGTTCTGATGATGCCAATTATCACCAAATTGATAAGATTGTTGTTCAGGTTAAAGAGAGCTCACAATTGGTTGGAACTGAAAAAGTAGTTAAAGAAATGCTCATGCGAAGGCATCAGAATGTGGAGGACTTCAGTACAAAAATTCCGGAATTGATTTTAAAAAGCGAACAGCGCACCAAGGATCTTTTCAGGGCTGTACTGGTTGCTATTGCCAGCATTTCACTTATTGTTGGAGGCATTGGCATCATGAATATTATGCTCGCTTCGGTGATGGAAAGAATACGAGAGATTGGAGTAAGGATGGCTACCGGAGCCAGGAAAAAAGACATTGTTGTGCAGTACCTTTCAGAAGCTACCCTGATCAGCATAACCGGAGGATTGATCGGAATTATCCTTGGAATTGCATTATCCAAGATCATCATGATGTTTTTTGAAATTACGACGATTGTCTCCCCTATTTCCATTTTTGTCTCTTTTGGGGTATCCGTAGCAGTGGGAATCATATTTGGATACATGCCCGCCAAAAGAGCCTCAGAACAGGATCCGGTGGAATCACTCAGGCACGACTAACGTTTTATGAAGTATTGAAAAGATTAGCAATATGACCATTATTAAAACCATGCAACGAAATTTACACCAGCTTTTGATAATAATTACCGTTATACTTTTAAGTTTAACAACTAATACATCAACCGCTCAGGATGAGCTCCGGCAATTGACCATTGATGATGCACTCGAAATTGCCAAACAACAATCACCTGATGCGCTGATCGCGAAACACAGATTTCGGTCAAGTTATTGGCAATACCGCCGCTACAGAGCTTATTATTTGCCGGCATTAACGCTTTATGGCACCTTGCCAGATTTTGACCGCTCCATCCGTACGATTTCGACAGTAGAAGGTGAAGTTTTTTCACCGCTCACTACCAATGGCGTTTACGGAGGATTATCACTTAACCAAAGGATTGGATTTACAGGCGGCACATTATCACTCAATTCTAATATTTCAAGAATTGATAACATTTATGAAAATCCTGACACAACTTTTACACAATATAGTTCCAGCTTATTGAACATCACCTATACCCAACCCATTTTTCAATACAACTCCTATAAATGGGAAAGAAAAATTGAACCGATGCTTTATAGCGAAGCCAAGAAAAAATATGTTGAAGATATGGAGCAGGTTTCATTAACCACGACTAACTATTTCTTCAATTTACTTCGTGCGCAGATTCAGGAAAAAATAGCGTTAATCAATCAAGCCAATTACGATACCCTCTATAAAATTGCGGTAGGTAGGTACAATCTTGGGAAGATTGCAGAAAATGACCTGTTGCAGCTTGAATTGCAATACCTGCGTTCAAACTCTGCAGTTAAAGAAGCCGAGCTGGATGTCGATGATCAGCTTTTTCGTTTTAAGTCCTTCCTCAGGATTCAGGACGATGTGGATATAGAATTGATCATACCTGACGATTTCAAACAATTTTTTGTAAATGCAAATAAAGCGGTAGAAGAAGCACGATATAATAACTCAGAAGCCCTGGGTTTTAGCCGTCGGCTGATTGAAGCAGAAAGAGAAGTGGCTCAGGCCAAATTGGATGGTCGTTTTGATGCCCAACTTTTTGCTGTATATGGTATAACCAATAATGCTGACATGATCCAGGATTTGAATGACAATCCGCTTGATCAGCAGCAATTGCGATTAGGGATCACTTTGCCCATCCTCGACTGGGGTGTGGCTAAAGGCCAGATCAAAATGGCTGAATCGAACCAGGAGTTGGTTCGCACTTCCGTTGAACAGGAACAAATTGATTTTGACCAATCGGTATTTTTGAGTGTTGCACAGTTTAACATGCAGTTTGACCAGGTACAAATTGCTGCCAAAGCCGACACGGTGGCACAAAAAGGATATGAAATTACCAAGGCCCGGTATCTTATCGGGAAAATCAGTATCACCGACCTTAACATTGCCCAATCTGAGGCAAATAGTTCAAAAGGGAATTATATAAATGCTTTGTGGACCTATTGGCGGTATTATTATGATGTTCGCAGGCTTACCCTTTACGACTTTGAGTTAAACCGTCCTATAACAGTTGATTACAAAGACCTGCTTTAAAATATGACCCTCCGTTTCAGGGATGAAAAAAATATTTTTCAAATTTCAGAAAAAGCCGAAACCAATATTCTAAAAAATTGTTTGATAGGGATTATTTTGGTTTTGTTTTAAAGTAAAAATTATAGTATATTTACTTGCTTTAAACAATTAAAGAATTAAACTAAGTTCAACCGCCATGGACACAATTTTTAAACATTAGATGTAGGTGGTGCTAAGCTTCACAGAATCTTTGCCCAACGATTCAATCAAAACCATCTTAATTCGTTAATAAAATCCCTTAAATGGGGCTTCCAGCAAGGAGGTCAAACAATATTACTATTAAATTTTCTGAGGAAAAATGAAAACAGTGATTCCAGTGGGTGCCCAAAAAGAGGGATATATTAAAAATATTACTGGGGCAAGCCTTTTTTTATTAGTATTCAACGCTATATGGGCATCAAAATGAAAAATAAAACAGTATCAAATAAATCAAGTGGTGGAATAATTTCAGCAATATCTGAATTGCTGCAATTGATCATAATAATTCCCGGTGCGTATCTGCTGAAAAAAATGAGGATGAATCAATTCAACAAGTTCCCCATTAGCAGAAAAACGTTATATCGAATTGGAGTTTTTCCTATCATTGACCACTACTACGATCCGCTCTTTATTCCTGATCAGGTAAAGCATGATCTGGGTACCGACAGAGATTTACCAGGAATTGATCTCAATGAAAATCAGCAGTTGGAATTATTAAAAGGACTCAATTTCAGCGATGAACTCGTAAAAATGCCATTTGATAAAACCGCTGACTTAAAATATTACTTTAATAATAGTGTCTTTCTTTCGGGCGACTCAGAGATTTCATATGGGATGATCCGCCACTTTAAAAGCCGTAAAATAATTGAAATTGGTAGTGGATTATCTACCCTGATGACTTTAAACGCCATTCAAAAAAACAAAGAAGAAGATGCTAACTACAATTGCGAAATGATCTGTGTGGAACCCTTTGAGCATAAATGGCTGGACAAATTGGACATCAAGCTTGTTCGATCCATGGTGGAAGATGTTGATATTTCGCTGTTTGACAAACTGGAAAAAAATGATATCCTGTTTATTGATTCCTCTCATATGATCAAACCCCAGGGGGATGTTCTCTTTTTATTTTTACATGTGTTACCGAAACTCAAACCCGGGGTGTTGGTGCATATTCATGATATTTTTACTCCCCGCGATTACCTGGCTGATTGGGTGCTGGTAAAAAACAGGATGTGGAATGAGCAATATCTGCTGGAGGCATTTTTGAGCCATAATCACGATTTTAAAATCATCAGCGCAGTTAATTTTCTGCGTCATCATCATTTGGAAGCGCTTTCGGCTTGCTGTCCGGTAATGAAAAAACAAATTGAATCAGGTGCAGACAGGGAGCCCGGCTCATTTTGGATTCAGAAAGTTTAGCTGAGTTCGGCAATAAACAGGTTTTTTTGGTCAGATTTCCGACAGGCCTTTATCTTGATCAGTTCCTCATTTTCATAATAACTTATCACAACTTCATCTGTTTGTATTGCTTCTGTTAAGAAGTTAATATGGTAATTGAAAAATTTTCTCTCCGGGTAAACTGAAGCGAGGGTATCGGCAATCCAATCGGCGTATTTAGCATTTGTTACATGACTATTTAAATCGATCTCAGTTGCTTTAACCGTTCGATGCTCAGCAATAATTCCTTCTTTTTCAAAAAGCACTTTATCAGCATTATTTTCCAAAGCAAGTTGTAAATCTGTTTTCATCATTGCATGCTGCACAAGATCCGGCTTTTGTGGACGGTGTGTATCCATATCGATCAGCATCCATGAGGAAGTAACCCGACCAATGATCTCCTCCCGCTCATTTCGGATCAGGTAATCCCTGAAAGCCCAAAACCCATCCGTTCCCCTGGGCCAGGTTTCAATGCTGATCTGATCATTCCATTTCGGGAAAACATCCATAACAATCCGCTGGCGCAACAATACCCAAAACTGATTAACTTCCCGGGCATGATTATAACCAAATCCCAATCTATCAGCATGGCGCCAGGCTGTTTCCTGCAAATACCTGGAAATGGCTGCAAAGCTCATTTGACCATTTTGGTCGGTATCATGCCAAAATACATTATAATATTCAGTTTGATGCGAATCTGAATTCATGGTGTTTATAACCGTTCCAAATTAGCCTCAAAGATAGGATTATTGACTTATTTGGTTTATTTTTATACTATCATTTCTGCTAATAAATCTCATTCGATTAATGATGGAATCAATCAAAGGCACCCAAACTGAAAAAAACCTGCTGAAAGCTTTTGCAGGAGAATCGCAGGCACATATGCGCTATGACTATTTTGCAAAACAAGCTAAAAAGGAAGGCCTGGAACAAATAGCTGCCATATTTGAAGAAACAGCCCTCAATGAGCGATCACACGCAAAACAGTTTTTTCGGTTTTTAGAAGGTGGCATGGTTGAAATTACAGCCTCCTACCCCGCCGGGATTATTGGCAACACTTTGGAAAATTTGCAGGCAGCTGCAGATGGTGAAAATGAAGAATGGACCGAACTTTATCCTCATTTTGCCGATGTTGCGGAAGCAGAAGGATTTAAAAAGATTGCAAGCATATTCAGATTAATCGCCAAAATTGAAAAGGCACACGAAAATCGTTATCGTAAACTTTATCAAAACCTTGAATCGGGCCAGGTTTTTGAGCGGGATGGAAAGGTAGTATGGAAATGCAGGGTATGCGGATATCTGCACGAAGGCAAAAAGCCACCGTTGAACTGTCCTGCTTGTAATCATCCGCAGGCCTATTTTGAATTAGAAACTTTTAATTATTAGAAATAACCAATTTAAATTGTCGAATTATGGGAAACAGAAAAATTGCTATCCCGGAAAAAAACCACAAACTGGCAAATCATTTCGCACAATGCCAGCAAATCAGTATTTATAAAATTGATGGTGGTAAAATAACAGGCAAAAAGGAAATTCAGGCTACCCAGGAATCCATGCAACAATTTCCTGCCTTAATTTATAATAATGGTGTGGATGTGGTGCTAGCCGCCGGCATCGAAGACAACACTTTTAACGCCCTTACCGGACTCGGAATAACAGTGCTGGCCGGCACAACCAAAGCGCCTGCGGACAAACTGATCAACGATTACATCAAGGGGAAACTAAAAACGAAATTCAATACCTGAAATCAGGTAATGAATTAAATCTAATTTAAAATACATCTAAAATTTTGGTCTTATTACCATTGAAGGTATATTCTTCGCCTTGTTTTTTACCCTCCATGGCCTTATATACAGGTACGATACCAGAAATGGCAAAATAAACCTGGCCTTCCACTTCAAACTTTCCCAAACCGGTGCTTATAAAAAGCTTTTGTGATTCAGTTATTACAACAGCACCAAACGTTACTTCATTAAAAAGTTTCAATGGATCAATTTTATCCAAAGCTTCAATTTGCTCATTCATCTTTGCAAGTTGCTGACCGTACATATCCCTTTTGCGAAGCAATTGTGAACGGAAAGCATCATACCTGTCGCGGGGCGGACCGTAATCATTTGCTGCCTTTTGTGCCTCGCTCATTGCCACTCTCAGTTCGTCGGCTTTAGCATCAAGAATATCGTGGCAGGTTCCTATAATTTTTTGCTTTAACTGAAGATTGTTCATCATTTCTTTTTTACAAAATTAATATATCCTACTGTCATTTGTGAAGATAGGAATCCCGATATTTATTGTTTAGCAAAAATTACTACTTAAGCTTCAAAACAAATTAATTTTAAATCCTTTAGCGAGATTAATTGATGAATAAACCCGGATCAAAATGAAATTTTATATCTTTGCCGGCAAATTGAAAAGTAATATTAACTAACAAATAAAAAACTTAAAAATGGGCGTATTAGTTGGAAGAAAAGCTCCTTTATTTGAAGCTGATGCAGTAATCAACGGAGGAGAGTTTACCGAGAAATTTTCGTTGGAACAATACATTGGTAAAAAGTATGTAATTTTCTTTTTCTACCCACTGGATTTTACCTTCGTTTGTCCTACTGAGATTCTTGCATTCCAGAAAAAAATCGAAGAATTTGATAAACGCGATGTGGCAGTGGTTGGATGTTCCATCGATTCCAAATTTTCACACTGGGCATGGCTCAATACTGAATTAAAAGATGGTGGTATCAAAGGTGTTAAATTTCCTTTGGTTTCTGACTTATCAAAAACTATCGCTGAAAACTTTGATGTTTTAGCCGGCGAATATGATTATGATGAAGAGAACGACCTCTCAATGTTTGATGGTGAACCAGTAGCTTACCGTGGCTTGTTCCTCATCGACAAACAAGGTGTAGTTCGTCATCAGGTAGTTAACGACCTGCCGCTGGGTCGCAGTGTTGATGAAGCACTCAGGATGGTGGATGCGCTTCAGTATTTTGAAGAGCATGGCGAAGTTTGCCCCGCCGACTGGAAACCGGGTGATGACGCTATGGAGCCTACCGCAAATGGCGTAGCCAATTACCTGTCGAACCATTAATGATATACTTTAATTGACGAAAGGCAGCCTCCGGGTTGCCTTTTTTATTTAATAACCCTACCCAATCTTTTTATTACTTTTGAAACAGACAGGTAATTAAAAATTCACCCCCATGGAACAATCACTGAAAGATAAAAAGTTGATGCGCTGGCTGGTTTTGTTTCTGATCGCATTTGTTCAGGCTGCCAATTACTATTTCTATGATGTTTTTTCACCTTTGAAACGCCATCTGGAGGAAAGCTTCCATTTTACAAATACCGATTTTGGCTTGTTCATTTCAGTATATTCTGTTCCCAATGTTTTCCTGTTAATGTGTATTTGGGGAGGAATTATTCTTGACCGGCTGGGTATACGCCGAACAGGCTTTCTCTTTGTAATATTGATGACCGGCGGTGCTTTTATTACTGCATACGGAGCAAGCCAGTATTATATCAATGGCGGGCCCGGATATGCAATCATGAATTCCTTTTTACCCAAATATTCGCCTGAATTAAAAATGATGCTTTTAGGTAGGTTTTTGTTTGGCCTGGGAGCCGAAACATCTATCGTAGTGGTTAGCAAAACCATCGTAAAATGGTTCAAAGGAAAGGAACTTGCCCTGGCATTTGGGCTAAAAATCGGGATAGCACGTTCCGGATCATGGGCGGCCTTTGCATTTTCACCGCTTATCGCAGAACAAACAGGAGTATGGGTGAATGCCATTTGGGTATCGGTGATTTTACTGACAATTGGTTTATTGTTTTTCACCATATATTCTTTTATCGATTTAAAAGTCGACAGGCAGGTTCAGCAAGGTGGACTGCTAAGTGAGGCTGATATATTCAGGTTTAATGACATACTCAGGTTATTTTCAAACAAGAGTTTTATTTTTGTCACCTTGCTGTGCATGACTTTTTATTCGGCGGTATTTCCATTTCAATCTTTTTCTGCCGATTTCTTTTTGAATAAATACAACTTTTCCGAAACTTTAAGTGGGAATATTGCATCACTCATGCCCGTGGGTACCGCCATTTTTACACCGCTTTTTGGCTTTTTTGTCGATCGGAAAGGGAGAAGTGCAACGCTCATGATTTATGGATCCTTACTACTTGTTTTGGTTCATTTGGCATTTGGGCTTACACATATTTCGCCAATTGTTTTAATGATTTTACTTGGAATCGCATTTTCACTTGTTCCTGCTGCCATGTGGCCATCGGTTGCAAAAATTGTTGCTGAAAAAAGAATTGGAAGCGCTTATGGAACCATGTTTGCCATTCAAAACCTCGGATTGTGGGCATTTCCGCTGCTGGTAGGGATCATCCTCGATAAAACGAATCCAGAGATAACACCCGAAATGGTTTCGGCTGGTATGGCAAATTGGAATTATACATGGGCAAATCTCATGTTTGCAGGATTGGGTATTTTAGGATTAATTTTCGCATTGTTGCTTAAAAAGGACGATAAAACATCAGGCTACGGACTGGAAATGCCCTCGAAAAAAGGATAAGTATGTATTTAACCCGCAATCCCAAATTTGTAAAATTACTTTATCCGGATATGATCTGGAATATTCGCGTAAATGAGAAGGTGATTTTTCTGACTTTTGATGATGGCCCTGATCCCAAGGCAACTCTGGATGCCCTCAATTTACTTGCAAAATACCAGGCAAGAGCTACTTTTTTTTGTGTGGGTGAAAAAGCTCAGAAGTATCCTGAAATTATTCAGCAAATTCTTAAAGCGGGTCATATTATTGGCAACCATAGCCATAAACATTTAAATGGGAGAAAAACAGCCAGCGAGATATATATCTCCGATATATTGAATGCAGCGGAAGTACTAAACACCAGGCTTTTCCGGCCCCCATATGGCCGGATCACAAGCAAACAAGTAAAAGCAATAAAATTGGATTTCAAAATAATCATGTGGACAGTGTTGCCTGGTGATTTTGATCAATCTATCTCCCGCGAAACCGTATTGAACCGGTGTATTAAGAATACCAAATCCGGCGACATTATCGTTTTGCATGACAATCCTAAGTTCTACGATACAATGATTTATGCACTCGAGGGAACTTTGGATCATTTTTCAAAGGCAGGATTTAAATTTGCAGCTTTGGAAGACAAATATCTATAACTATTTTTAGCAACTTTGCCGATTAAAAAAAATAAAGGGTGAAAAAACTCCGTATCATATTTAAAGTTGTAATTGTAGCACTGGCGCTGGCTTTTTTAAGCCGGTGTGCCAACCCAGTGAGTCCGTCCGGAGGCCCAAAAGATACAAAGGCACCCAATTTTGTAAAAGCTGAACCACCTCTATTTACGTGCAATTTTGATAAAAAACGCATCCGGGTTTATTTTGATGAATTTGTGACTTTAAAAGATGTATCTCAGCAATTGATTATTTCGCCACCCATGAATGAATCACCAAAGATCACAAGCCGTGGCAAGTCAATTCAGATCGACTTTGAAGAGCCATTAAAGGACAGCACCACATATACCTTGTTTTTTGGTGATGCCATTGTTGATATCACTGAAAATAATCCGGCTTCAAATTTCCTGTATGTATTTTCCACGGGTGATGTACTCGATTCGTTGACACTGAAAGGAAAAGTTTTGGATGCTTTTAACAATGATCCACTGCCGAATGTGAGCCTGCTGCTTTACCTTGATAACAATGACACCATTCCTTATGATTCGCTTCCGTATTTTGTGAAACCGTATTTTATGACCCGATCACTTAGCAGTGGCGACTTCACTTTTAATAATTTACCTGATAAACCTTTTAAATTGTTTGCCCTTGAAGATTTAAACGGAACACTAACCTTTGATCAGCCAGCTGAACGAATAGCCTTTGTGGATTCATTGGTAAAACCGTATTACATAACACCAGCAAAGGTTGACTCCATCCCCAATGACACCTTGATTCGCCAGGCCGATTCAATTGTACATGATTCATTAATAAATAAGCAACTCAAGGATAAACTAGACGAATTAATAAACCATGATGAACATCCACTGATTGAATTAAAGCTATTCCAGGAGACCGATTCCATTCAAAAATTTTTGAAGGCATCACTGATAAAACCTCAAAATATCGCTTTCATTTTTAAAAATAAAGTGATTGATCCATCCATTGAACTGATCGATACGGTGATCGAAAATAAATGGTTTATCAGGGAAGATGGTGTAGTTGGGGATACCATCTTTTACTGGCTCACTCAAGTTCCATCAGATTCATTAACTTTTGTAATTGCCGATAACGGTAAAATTTTAGATACCACCCGGATTTCCATTGTACCTATCGAAAAAAGCAGGAGGCAGAAAAAAGAGGAAGAAACAAAAGTGCCAAAAATGAAGCCTGAATTCATGCGGACAAGTCCTGTTCCGGGTCAGCCTTTTTTTGTTAAATTTCCTTATCCGATTAAATCATTTAACCCAACACCTTTTATGATGATTGAAGGTGAGGATACCCTGACTTCACAGTTTACTATTACTGACTCCATTAAAAGGAAGGCAATTATGGAGCGCGACTGGCTTGAATCCACCCGATACAGGTTTGTAATACCCGATTCAGTTTTCATCGATATCCGTAATTTATCCCACGATACCTTATATCCCTCTTTTAACACAAAAGCAATCGCTGATTACGGGAATTTCTATCTTGATATTTCCATCGAAAAAGAGTGCCCGAATTACATAATTCAGTTGTTTGAAGGAGATAAAAAAAGTCGGGAGATGTCGGTTTCGGAAGCAGGACGTGTTAGTTTTGAATATTTAAATCCTGCCACTTATGAGGTTAAAGTAATTTACGACATGAATAATAACGGTGAATGGGATACCGGAGATTATCATTACCGAATCCATCCTGAGGAGGTGAATTTTTTCCCGAAAGAGATTGTTGTCAGGGCTAACTGGGATGTAGTGGAGAGCTGGGAACTATAAATTACCTGAAAGCAGCTATCAGCAATTCAATATCCTGGTACGGAAGTGTAAAATACTCACCAATATAGGATTTTGTAAGCATACCGTTAAAAAGGTAAGCCCCCTGGCGAAGTCCATAATCTAATTTCAGCATGTTTTCGATTCCACCCACCTCTCCTATTCGAAGTAAAATGGGAGTAAAGAAATTACTGAATGCATAGGAGGCGGTATGCGGAATACTTGATGCAATATTGGGCACACAATAATGTGTTACTCCATGTTTTTGATAAACCGGTTTGTTATGATTGGTTATTTCAGAGGTTTCAATACAGCCACCCTGGTCAATGCTAACATCAATAATCACCGAACCTTCCTTCATGTTTTTCACCATATCTTCAGTAACTACAACAGGTGACATCCCTTCCCTTGAATGAATGGCTCCAATTACTACATCTGCAGTTGTGAGGGCTTTCTGTAGTACTTTCGGTTGCAGGATAGAAGTAAATATGCGGTTGTTTATGGCATCCTGGAGCCTTCGCAATTTGTAAATAGAATTATCAAAGACCTTCACGGTAGCGCCAACCCCAATGGCAGCTCTGGCAGAATATTCAGCTACGGTTCCGGCGCCTATGATCACTACTTCGGTGGGTGTTATACCCGGAAATCCGCCCATGATAATTCCTTTGCCATAAGCAGGGTCTTTCAGGTAGGAATTGGCAATAAATATGGAGGCAGTCCCTACCAGTTCACTCATCGACCTGATCAGGGGAAATGACCCGGTTTTGTCTTTGATGAACTCAAATGCAAGGGCAGTCATTCTTTTGTTCATCAATTTTTCAAAATAATGCCGATTTTGGCCGGTAATATGAAGGGATGACAAAATCGTTTGCCTGGAGCTCAGCATCTCAATTTCACTATCAGATAATGGAGCTACTTTTAAAATGATATCCGCTTTAAACACTTCCTCGGTGGAGTAAACCACCCTGGCTCCTACTTCCGTAAAGTCCTTATTGCTGAAATGCGCTGATTTTCCGGCATCGTTTTCAATGATCACCTGATGGCCGTTGGCAACAAGGAGCCCTACTGCCTGAGGCACCAGTGGCAACCGGCACTCCTGGAAAGAAGTTTCAGCCGGAACACCGATAGTAATATTTTTAGGATTTACGTGGATATCAAGCGTCTCTTCCTGAGGTAGTAATTGTTCACCTTCTGAGAATTTAAGGAAACCATTGTGTTCAGCGTTCATGCGTGTAATGATGAGAATTGAGGCTAAAATTAGTAAAGAAAGAATGAATTTGCAAATACAAACTTAAAAGCACGGCATCACTAATAAGAGATCGCTCTGATTCCGGTTTCAATGTCTTCCTTTATCTCCACCTTTATGGTGCCGATGGGTAAATACTCCTCAATTTTTTCAGGCCATTCAATAAAACAATAGTTTCCACTGAAGAAATAATCTTCATAGCCAATATCGAACAACTCAACCGTATCCTTCATTCGGTACACATCAAAATGATAAACCTCCCCCGCTTCACTATTGTACACATTTACAAGGGCAAAGGTGGGACTACTTACATTGTCGGTTACATTTAAATGTTTGCATAAGGCTTTGATCAGTGTTGTTTTACCAACTCCCATTTCACCATAAAATGCAAATACACGATCGTTGGAACGCAATTTTAAAATATCTGCCGCAATTTGCTCAAGTTGTTCCAATGCTGAGCAATGGACTGTCATTTTTGAATGGATACCTTTTTTCATTCTTAGGCTATTTCCCGGATAAAACAATGTAAGGTACCAACACCTCTTCCAGCGAAATACCGCCATGCTGGAAAGTGTTTTTATAATAATTTACGTAGTAGTTATAATTATTAGGATACGCAAAAAAGTCGTTGCGCTTGCAGAATATAAAGGTAGAACTCACATTAAGCCTCGGCAGGTAAATATCATCGGGATTACGAACCTCATACACTTCCTTGCGGTTGTATTGCAATGCCTTCCCCACTTTATATCGGAGATTTGTATTGGTATTCCGGTCGCCCAATACCTTAACCGGCTCGCTTACTCTAACTGATCCATGATCCGTGGTTATCACCACATCCACATTTTTATCAGCCAGGTAATCAAATATATCTTTTAATGGTGAGTGCTCAAACCAGGACAAACTAATGGAACGATATGCCGATTCATCGTCGGCCAACTCACGGATGATCTCCATTTCGGTGCGGGCATGCGAAAGCATATCTACAAAATTATATACAATCACATTCAAATCGTTATTCATCAGGTTGGGCAAATTATCCACCAACTTACGGCCTACGTTGAGGTTTAAAACTTTGGTATAACTGGTTTTATAGTGTTTCCCGTAACGTTTCAGGTATTCACCCAGCAATTGTTCTTCAAACTGGTTCTTGGTTCCTTCGTCATCCTCACCAATCCAGTAGTGGGGATATTTACGCTGAATTTCGGAAGGCATCAAACCTGAGAATAATGCATTGCGGGCATATTGTGTAACGGTAGGCAAAATGGCATAATAAATCTCATCATTTTTTACACGATATTTATCTTCCAGAACAGGTTGAATGGTTTTCCATTGATCGTAACGAAGGTTATCGATGAGGATGAGGAACATGGGGCGATTACTTTTTACAGCCGGGAACAGCTTTTCTTTAAGTAAAGTATGCGATAAAATCGGCCGGTGGTCAGTATTTCCATTGATCCAATCGTAATAATTCTTCTCAATAAATTTTGAAAAAACCTGGTTGGCTTCGGCCTTTTGCATATTGAGCACTTCTATAATTCCGCTATCGGTAGAAATGTCGAGTTCAAGTTCCCAGCGCACGAGTTGTTTGTATACTTCCACCCATTCTTCAAAATTCAACCCGCTTGATATTTGCATACCCAGCCTGCTGAAGCTCTGTTGATATTGTGTAGTTGACTTTTCGCTGCGAAGCTTTTTATTTTCGAGATTTTTCTTCAGGCTCAGCAAAATCTGTTTGGGATTTACCGGTTTAATCAGATAATCGGCAATATTGCTTCCGATGGCCTCCTCCATGATCAGCTCTTCTTCACTTTTGGTGATCATCACCACAGGCAGGCCCGGATAACTTTCTTTAATTTTTTCAAGGGTTTCAATACCCGACAGTCCGGGCATTTGTTCATCCAGGAATACAATATCATAAATATTATCTCTTACCATATCCAGCGCTTCGGAGCCATTATTGGTAGTATCAACGGAATAACCTTTTTGCTCTAAAAACATGATGTGGGGTTTCAGCACATCGATCTCATCATCAACCCATAAAATTTTTGCATTTTCCATATAGTTACTTTAGTTCCGGTAATTTTGCCGGTTCAATCAAAACAATAAAATAAAGGGTAAAATTAATTCATTCAGATAAAATAAAGAAGGTGATTAGGGAAACACTTAAAACTAATTTTATAATGCATAAAACAGATAATTATTGTTTTGACTGGCTGAATTAATAAACATTAACAAATCATTAAAAGTAATTTTAAAATTGAGCAATTTTACAATAAAATTGTTTGTGTTTCCTGTAATCCATTGAAATAAACAGATGGTGTAACAATTCAGGGACTTCTTGGTAAAAACAAGCATTTTAAAACAATCCAATAAAACTTCATACAAATGGCAGCGGCTGTAAAAAGGAAAGAACAATCAATAGAAACGCTAAGGGGAATAGCAATTATTCTTATGGTGGCCGGGCATGTGATCGGTGATAATTCGGGAACCGGGCTTCAGGTTCGTGACGAATCGGCCTGGCGATATTTTTACTTTACTTTTGAATATCTCCGGATGCCATTATTTACAGCCATTTCAGGATTTGTATATGCTTTAAAACCCGTTCAATCCGATCATATTGGCAGGTTTTTGAAAGGAAAATCAAGACGGATCATTTTGCCATTTTTCACGGTGGCAACCGTGCAATACCTGATGAATGCTCTCGTGCCCCAGGTTAACAACCCGGTTCCGTTGGCCGATATCTGGAAAATTTATATTTTCTCATACGGACAGTTTTGGTTTCTGCAGGCCTTGTTCCTGGTATTTCTTACCGTGGTAGCACTGGAATACAACAAAATACTTGATACCATTAAAGGGTGGGCTATCAGCCTTGGAATAGCGGTAATTATGCTTTTAGTGATCAATCAAAACTACCTGATCAATTATTTCAGTATTAGCCGGTATTTATACCTTTTACCTTTCTTTTTACTGGGTATCGGGCTTAATCGCTTTAAAAATCAGTTATTCAAAAAACCGATCATATTAGCATTATTGCTAACACTAATTATAACCGTTACTATTCAGCAGCTTGAATGGTTTGAGGTGATCAACACAATAAGTCATCGTTTTAGTGCCATCAGCGTATTTGTAGGCATTTCAGGCATATGGCTCATTTTCCACATTCGAAAACCATTTAAATGGCTGGCTGAGTTGGGTTATTACTCCTATGGCATATACCTTTTTCACGTATTTGCCACCGCCGGAAGCAGGATATTTGCCAAAATGCTCGGCATGGAAAATATGGTCATGTTATTTTTCACAGGCTTGATTTTCGGATTGATCTTCCCGATATTGCTCGAATTGATCCTGCTTAAAAGCGCTATTTTAAGAAGGCTTTTCCTTGGATTAAGATAAATTCGGGTTACCGCACCAAATACATTAAATCGTAAATTTGCAGGCAAATCACCTGGATTTGATCAATAAGCGCAAAATTATAAATGATCCTGTTTACGGATTTATCAATATTCAAACCGACTTACTGTTTGACCTGATTGAACACCCCTTTTTCCAGAGGCTTCGGCGAATAAAACAATTGGGCCTTACCCATCTTGTTTACCCGGGAGCCCTCCACACACGGTTTCATCATAGCCTGGGGGCAATGCACCTGATGATGGAGGCTTTACAGGTTTTAAAAAGCAAAGGACATAAAATATCTGAAAAAGAAACAGAAGGAGCACTTATCGCAATCCTTTTGCATGACATTGGTCATGGGCCATTTAGCCATGCACTCGAACACAGTATTATTAAAGGCGTGCAGCACGAAACCATTTCGGAGGTGATGATGAACAAGCTGAATCAGCAGTTTTACGGTGCACTTGAAACCGGGCTGGCCATTTTCAGGCATCAGCACCCGAAACACTATTTATCACACCTTGTTTCGAGTCAACTGGATATGGATCGGCTGGATTATCTGACCCGTGATAGTTTTTTTACGGGAGTTTCGGAAGGTGTGATCGGCACGCAAAGGATCATTAAAATGCTCAATATTGCCGACGACAAACTTGTAGCGGAAGTAAAAGGAATTCACAGCATTGAAAAATTCATCATCGCGCGGCGAATCATGTACTGGCAGGTTTATTTGCACAAAACGGTTTTAGCTGCCGAAAATATTCTCATCAAAATTCTTGCTCGTGCCAAAAAACTCACCAAATCAGGAGACACCCTTTTTGCCACCCCTTCGTTACAATATTTTCTTCAGCATGATGTAAGCAGGGATGAACTTATTCAAAATGAAGAAGTGCTTATCAAATTCTCAAACCTTGACGACTTCGACATTTTATCGGCCATAAAAGTATGGATGGATCATCCTGACCCTATCCTCTCCTGGCTCTGCAAAGCCATGATTCATCGCAGGTTGTTCAGGTGTGAAATCCAGACAGAGCCATTTGATTATTTCTACCTTGAGGATATTAAAGATAAAATTTATAAACAGTTTGAAATTGATGAAGAAGATCTCACCTACTTCCTGGTAAGCGATACTACCTCAAATTATGCTTATAAACAAGGGCATGAAGAAATAGAGATCCTGCTGAAAAACGGAAAAGTAGTGGATATGCTTGATGCGTCTGATCAGTTTGACACGGGCATACTTTCCAAACAAACCACCAAACATTTCATCTGCTACCCCAAAGAGATTTTATATTAAACCTGAAAGGTGGCTACATGCCTTTTTTCATTAATTTTGCCCAATCTCATTAAACTTATCGAATGGAATTTTCAGCTCAACAAATTGCATCAGTCATTAACGGAACGGTAGAAGGCAATGCCGAAGTAAAGGTTAATTATGTTTCAAAAATCGAAGAGGGTAAACCAGGAACCATTTCCTTTTTGGCAAACCCCAAATACACCCAGTACATTTATAATACGCTGGCCAGTATTGTAATAGTAAATAATGATTTCAAGCCTGAGAAGGAGATTTCGGCCACCCTCATCAGGGTGGAAGATGCATACCTGGCTTTTGCTAAATTGCTCGATTATTACAACCGGATTAAACAAGACAAACAGGGCGTTTCGAAACAGGCCTATATTTCTGAATCGGCCAGTATTGGCGAGAATTGTTATATCGGCCCTTTCGTTTATATCGGCGAAAATGTGACCATCGGGAACGGCACTAAAATTTATCCGAATACCCATATCGGGGATAATTCATCTGTTGGGGATAACACCACCATTTATTCAGGAGTAAACATTTATTCCGAAATCAAGATTGGCAATGAATGTATCATTCATGCAGGCGTGGTTATCGGTAGCGACGGTTTTGGATTTGCACCTCAAACGGAAAGTGATTATACCAAGGTGGCTCAAATTGGCAATGTAATTCTTGAAGACCGTGTGGAAATTGGAGCCAATACCACCATTGACAGGGCAACATTGGGATCAACCATCATTCGGAAAGGAGTTAAGCTGGATAACCTGATCCAAATTGCACACAATGTTGAAATTGGTGAACACACAGTTATCAGTGCTCAAACCGGAGTTTCAGGGTCAACAAAAATCGGTAAATTTTGCATGATTGGCGGTCAGGTAGGTATTATCAATCATATAACCATTGCTGATGAGGTAAAAATTGCCGCACAATCCGGAATTGGCAAAAGCATTGTTAATAAAGGCGAAATCGTTCAGGGATCCCCGGCATTTGACATTAGCAAATACCGCAGGGCATACATTCATTTCCGCAACCTTGAAAACATCAAAAGCAAGGTGGATGAATTGGATAAAAAGCTGAAAGATCAATAGCCAGACAGCTTCCTCCACTTATTCTAAATCGTTAATTTCTTGGTTAATAGAAAACCAAAAGCGCTTTCAATGATTTTGGCAATTATATTTATATTTGCCCGCTGATTATTATGACGGACAAACAACAAACGATAGCTAACCCCATTTCAGTTTCAGGAACAGGACTTCATACCGGAGTAACAGTTACTTTAACTTTTAAACCGGCTCCTGAAAACAGCGGCATCAGGTTTCAAAGGATAGACCTTGATGGACAGCCTGTTATTCCTGCTAATTGCGATCATGTATTAGATACAAACAGGGGAACAACAATAGGACTTAATGGAGCCTCAGTGGCTACTGTTGAGCATGTAATGGCAGCCCTCAAAGGCATGCAAATCGATAATGCGCTTATTGAGATTGATAATGATGAAACACCCATTATTGATGGCTCGGCCAGGTATTTCAGTGAAGCTTTGCAGAAGGCTGGAACTGTTGAGCAAAATGCCCAGCGTGAGGTCTTTGAACTGGATACCGTGTTAACCTATTCCGACCCTAAGAACAAGGTGGAACTGATCGCAGTACCGGCTGAGGAATTCAAACTAACGGTGATGATCGATTTCGAAACCGAAGTTCTCAGTACGCAAAATGCCTCATTGGAGTCAATTCAAAATTTCAATGAAGAAATTTCGATGTGCCGCACCTTTGTTTTTTTACATGAGCTGGAATATTTGCTTTCAAATGACCGGATCAAAGGCGGCGATTTAAGCAATGCCATTGTTTTTGTGAACAGGGCCATTAGTCAGGAAGAGCTCGACAGGTTAGCCAAACTGTTTAACAAACCCTCCGTGAAGGTATTGGATAAAGGCATTTTAAATAACATTGAGCTTCATTACGAAAATGAGCCCGCTCGTCATAAATTGCTTGATGTAGTTGGTGATTTAAGTTTAACCGGTTTTGGATTAAAAGCCCACATCATCGCTAAAAGACCAGGGCATGGCGCCAATGTTGAATTTGCAAAAATTATAAAACAGTATAAAGTGGACCAGGAAATTAACAACTTTGAACCTCCTTTTGATATAATCAAAACACCGCTATTTGATATTAATGATATCAAAAAACTATTGCCTCACCGACCTCCTTTCCTGTTGATTGATAAAATAATGGATATGGACGATGCCCGTGTGGTTGGCGTTAAGAATGTGACCATGAACGAAACGTTCTTTGAAGGCCATTTCCCTGATGAACCTGTAATGCCGGGCGTACTGCAAATTGAAGCCATGGCGCAAACAGGAGGTATCTTAATACTCAATTCCATTGAAGAACCGCAAAATTACCTGACCTATTTTCTGAAGATTGAAAATGTAAAATTCAGAAATAAGGTGGTACCGGGCGATACCATTGTATTTAGCCTGAAACTGGTATCACCAATCCGACGTGGACTCTGCCACATGAAAGGAATTGGTTATGTAGCCAATAAGCCGGTAATTGAAGCTGAAATGCTGGCACAAATTTCAAAAAAGACAAACGTATAAAAACCTGAATAACGATGAATCAACCGCTAGCATACGTACATCCGCAGGCACGCATAGCCAAGAATGCAGTTATTGAACCTTTTGTAAATATCGAAAGAAATGTTGAGGTAGGCGAAGGTACATGGATCGGATCCAATGTTACCATTATGGAAGGTGTTAAAATTGGAAAGAACTGTAAAATATTTCCCGGTGCTGTGATCGGGGCAATTCCTCAGGATCTGAAATACGCCGGTGAAGATACTACAGTTGAGATTGGCGACAATACGACCATTCGCGAATTTGTTACGATCAACAGGGGCACCAGTGAAAGCTGGAAAACCGTGATCGGCGAAAATTGCCTGCTCATGGCTTACGTGCATATTGCCCATGACTGCTTTATTGGAAATTCGGTAATTCTTGGCAATGCCACCAACCTGGCCGGCCACATTAAAATTGACGATTATGCAATTTTGGGTGGTATTTGTGCTGTGCATCAATTTGTAAAAATAGGCGCACATGTTTATATCGGGGGTGGTTCGCTGGTAAGGAAAGATGTGCCGCCCTATACCAAAGCAGCAAGGGAGCCCCTCTCCTACGCCGGTGTTAATTCAATCGGGCTCAGAAGGCGCGGCTACTCAAACGACAGGATCAATGAAATTCAGGATATATACCGGATACTTTATGTTACCAAAGGTTATAATGTAACACAGGCTGTTAGATATGTGGAGGCCAATATGCCAAGTTCGCCTGAACGAGACGAAATACTTTCCTTTATTTCGCATTCCACACGCGGAATTATGAAGGGGTACTCAAAAATTGCCGGGAACGGTTAAGAATCCTTTCTATTCTTTTGTTTTTGAATTTTCCTCTGAGATTTCACAAGCTGAATTTTCAAAATATTGGCATAAATTCAATCCTTTTTGACAACTTATGAGGTTGTCTTTGAATAAAATTTTATTTTTGCCGCTCAATTTAATTGTAAAAGATTTAATCACAAGAACATATGGCATCAACTGCAGATTTTAAAAACGGGTTAACAATAGAAATGAATAACGACTTGTTGACTATTGTGGAATTTCAACATGTTAAACCGGGAAAAGGACCCGCATTTGTAAGAACAAAACTTAAAAGTTTAAGAACAGGCAAAGTAATTTCGCACACCTTTAGTGCAGGAGTAAAAATAGATACGGCTCGCGTGGAACGTCGGCCATATCAATATCTTTACAAAGATGATCTGGGTTACTATTTTATGAATTCCGAAACTTTTGAGCAGGTAACCATAGCTGAAGATATTATTTCGGCACCTCAGTTTCTCAAAGAAGGCCAGGAAGTGGAAATCCTTTTCCATGCTGACACTGAAACTCCGCTTACTTGCGATATGCCCGCTTATGTTGTTTTGGAAATCACCTATACCGAACCGGGCGAAAAAGGAAACACGGCCACCAATGCTATGAAAGAGGCCACTGTTGAAACCGGTGCAATCGTGAAAGTTCCCCTGTTTATTAATGAAGGTGAGAAAATAAAAGTCGACACCCGTTCAGGTGATTATTCGGAACGTGTGAAAGATTAAGCGTTTCCAGATGAAACTCCCCAAACCTTATACACTTGCTGAGATAGCAGGTATTATAGCAGCTGAATATTCCGGGTCTGCAGATTTTGAGATTTCAGGAATTAATGAAATACACATGGTAGAAACCGGTGATCTCACTTTTGTGGATCATCCCAAGTATTATGAAAAAGCTTTGGGCTCTAAAGCCACTACGATACTTATCAATAAAAAAGTGGATCGCCCTGAAGGAAAAGCACTGATCTTTTCGGAAAAGCCTTTTGATGATTACATGAAATTGGTGAAGCGTTTCAGGCCCTTTGAACCGGCATCCGGCATGATCAGCCCCAGTGCAGAAATAGGTGAAGGAACCATAATTCAACCCGGCGCTTTTGTTGGCAATCATGTTAAAATTGGGAAAAATTGCCTGATCCATGCCAATGTGAGTATTTATGATCATTCCATCATTGGAGATAATGTGATCATCCACTCCGGGACTGTTATTGGCGCCGATGCTTTTTATTTCCAGAAACGGGCCACCGAAACTGTTAAGTTTGAATCGTGCGGAAGGGTGATCATCAAAAACAACGTGGAGATAGGCGCCTGCTGTACCATTGATAAAGGTGTATCGGGTGATACCATTGTGGATGAATTTACCAAATTTGACAATCATATTCAGATAGGCCATGACACCTATGTAGGCAAACGATGCCTATTTGCTACGGCTGTTATCATTGCCGGTGTTACCCGCATTGAGGATGATGTAATTCTTTGGGGGCAGGTGGCAGTTAATAAGGATCTGGTTGTTGGGAAAGGAGCCGTTGTGCTGGGAACGTCAGCGCTTGATAAATCCATTGAAGGCGGTAAAGTGTATTTTGGGGCTCCGGCTGTTGAGGCCAGGGCTAAATGGAAGGAACTGGCTCTGATCCGCAAATTGCCGGAGATTTACGAGGATCTGCAACAAATTAAAGCAGATGCCGGAAAGGGACAATGATCAACTCAATGAACCTGTGCATGGCTGATCGTTTATGCCAAATCTCATAACTGAATTTAACACTGTTTTCCATCGTTTCGCGCATGTGTTCCCATATTTGGGACGATACACTTTCATTTTCACCTATCAAAACTATTTCGTGCTGAAATCTGAAACTCCGGTAATCAAAATTGGGTGAACCGACAGAGAACACTTGCTTATCAATTAATAAAAGTTTTGCATGGAGATTATGCGGCGTATAAAGAAAAAGCTGAATTCCGTTTTTATGCAGGGGGCCAAGGTATCGGGTTCTTAATATGTCAACTAATCCCACATCGCTGTGCTTTGGCATGATCACTTTTACCATCACACCTCTTTTCACAGCATCGGCAAGGGCCTTCCTGATGTAAAAACTTGGCAGGAAATAGGGTGTTTCGATGATCACTTCTGAATTTGCCTGCCTGATCAACTCTACATATTTTTTGCGGATGCGCTGTTTGGTCAGCGATGGAATATCCCTTACAATTTCAAAACGTCCGTGGGTTATTTTCCTGATTTGAAACTGTTTTTCGAAGGTGTACTTGTTATACATTTCGTAGTGCTGCAAAAACAGTTTTTTGAAATGCGGCACAATGTCCGATTCAATACGAAGCACGCTTTCTCGCCAGTTTAATGAATAATCGGTAAGGTTGGCCGAGCCGATGTAATTTATTTTATCGTCGATGATAAGCAGCTTCCGGTGATTTCGCTTGTGGTTTTTGGTAAAAAAATCCCAAAAGAACTTGATCTTTTGATAATACCTTATTTCGCCACCCAGCTTGATCAATTCGGCAAAAAAGGATGAAGGGAGTGAGGTGCCCCAGGAGTCCATTAGCAGCTTGACCTCTACCCCTTCGCGGCATTTTTTGGTGATCAGGTCCCTGAATTTAACCCCGATGGAGTCGTTATTGAAGCGATAGGTTTCGAGGTAAATATATTTCTTCGCCCTGCCTATGTCGTCGAGCATGGCGTTGTAGAATTTCATGGGGTCGTTGAAGAAAGTGTAGTTGGGAAACATGATCAAATAAAACAATTTGCAGACACTAAATTACGAAATCTTTTCTTTCAGGAAGTTTAGCATTTCGCGGAGGTGGGCGTTTTCTTTTTGGAGGTATTCGTTTTGTAGTTGGAGGATGTTTTTTTGGGTTTGAAGTTCTTTTATGGCCGTTTGATCGGGTTGGTTGGTGGTGATATAATATTGGAAGAAGTTGTGATTGAGTTCCTGGGAGAGTTGTTGGAGGCGTGAGAGTTTGAAATCGTTGGTGGCAAGCATGGTATACAAGCCTGTGCGTGATATTTGCATTTTGCGGGCTATGGCGGCGGGTGTTTGATTGGTTTCTTTTATTTTATTGAGGATGATTTTGCCTATTTGTAGCATGGGATGTGATGTTATGGTTATGCAATGCTATCGCTTGTTAAATAAATAAGGACATTTGTTAACGAAATAAAGACTGTTGTACGCGAAATATGGATCTTGGTTTGGGAAATGGAATAGTTTGTTAAATAAATAAGGACTCTTGTTAAATGGATGTGGATTTTGGGTAGCCGGAAGGTGTTTTTTGTTGTTTCAGGAGGGGTTATTTGTAGCTTTTGGTTAATTTGGTTTCAGGTAATGGGAGTTGGCTTTATTACTCTTTCATTTTTTTATTGATCTGCGCCGG
>ERZ795053.1561-NODE-1561-length-29009-cov-10.444395_pt1 | contig 29009 bp, 21 predicted proteins | sample MGYA00375137_ERZ795053 | MGnify/ENA primary metagenome ERZ795053 (study PRJEB30182, sample SAMN05720284) | activated sludge metagenome | isolation source: Anaerobic digester | place: Hong Kong | collected 2014-12-17 ...
TCGGCTATTGCAAAGCCCAGGTAATTACCTATTGCATAACCAATTATTCCAACAGTAATGCCCGTTACAATAATTCTTTTATTACCAATTGCCGCTGCAACAACAGGGACAAACGGCGGTGAGCAAACCAAGGCAGTAGATGTAATAATGGTTGTATCAACATCAATTTTAAACAACTTTCCGAAGAGTACCTGAAACACCAACGAGCCAAAAACAACTAGGGTGATATAGCCAAACAAACCCGGAGTTAACCCGGCAAACTTACTTATATCGGCCATAGACGCAACGGCAATACTGAAAATCAGAATCAGGTACATACCGGATTCGTAAGTTTTATCTATCGAGTTTATTGCCGGTATGGTTGAGGCCAATATGCTTAACGTTGTTATAACCAAAATTACAACGACCACCTGCTGCTCCTTTCCAACCAACATCGACAAGCCGCCCCCAATGGCAAATATTAAAATAGCAACGCCATACGCCTTAAGAAGCGGAATAAAGGTTTCCTTTTTGAAAATTCCCCAAAAGGGGTCGGAACCATTCGTATATTCCGGCTCAGGAATTTGATTATTCGAAAACTTTGGCAAGAATGCACCAAAAAAGCGCTTCCCCACTGCAATTAAAAAAGCAAGGTAAACGGTCGATACAACCATATCGTAAGTATGCGTAAGAATATATACATCGGCATCGACGTTAAGCATCATTTTAAGCGAAGCCAAATTGGGCGTTCCGCCTGTATATACGCCAATTAGCATTCCGGCTACCTTCCAAAGGTCGCCCATCCCTTTCCCCTTAAATAGAAAAAAACCTACAAACACCAGCAAAACAACCGAAAAAACGCCAATACCCAAAGCAATAAAGCCGTTTCGGGCCATGGACTTCCACTGCTTTAAGTTTGATGAAAAAAGTAGCAACGGAATGGCCAAAGGAATGGTTATGGACATTACCCAATCCTGAATTACCGAAGCATTGGACGGAAGTATGTTGATGTTTCCAAGAATTAAGCCAACTATATAAGCAATAAATACTGCACCCAACTTATTTACAAATGGAAATTTATGACATAAATGCAGAATTACGATAGGGGCAAAAACATAAAACAGAATTAAAAGCACACTCTCCATTTTTACTCTTTTATTTATACAAATATGGCAAATGATTCGAAATTTTGCCATTCTTTGGACATGTGCAAAAAAAATTTGAACAACATTAACCGATGATAACCGATTTTAACTAAATTGCATTTTGTTAAAGTACGCTGAAAATAAACACTTTAAGTAGATTTTGTAATTTTATAACATTTTCAAGCTAAATTGCTAAGATTAAATGAGGCCTTTAACTCTAATTACGGTTTTTGCTCTTTTTGTTAACCTAGCATTTTCTCAAAATTCGGTTCCCAACTACAACAAACGCTTGGCCGATTCGCTTGGAGCCGACGAGTATGGTATGCGCTGGTATGTAATGGTTGTGCTAAAATCTGGAACAAAAAAAATAAGCAAGGATTCTGTAGGCACTCTTTACCGGGAACACATGGATTTTATTAACGAACTTAGCCAATCGGGGAAGCTTATATTAACCGGACCATTGGGAAAAAACGAACAGGACTATAGGAATATATTTTTGATTAATTCGGTAAAAATTGACGAGGCCCAAAAACTCCTATCCAAAAACCCTGCAATCCGATTTGGGTTGTTCAATGCCGAATACTTTTTTTGGTACACGTCGGCGGCATTGCCAACTTACAAGAAACAACAGGTTGTCATAGAATTGAAGAAGCCTTAAGAATATTAGAACTTGATAATGCTTATAGCATATTTTTTATTTGCTCTATTTTCCATTTTCTATCAAGCGAATATACACTTTCAGTTTTTTCTAAGTACTCGTAAATTATTAAACATCTCTCATACAGCATTTTTTTATCTTTATTTTGTCTATTGTCTGCAATTATTGTAAGTATATCGGCAAGTTTATCCAAACTTTCGTTAGTAAAACCCTTTTCTGTTTTAAGTGTATTTATAAAATCATCTAACTGAATATTAAGTAACTTTTGAATATCGAGGTCTAAGTTTTCTTTGAGAACTTGATTTACTATTTCAATTCCATCATTCACCTTTCCTTGACTTTTTAATCCAAGCAAGTCAGACAATATCTTCCCCAATACTTGTCCAACTTGGTCAAACTGCCTCATTAAATAGTCTCGCCATTCCATTATTTGACTATCAGTTTCTAAACTGTGCTATAACTAAAACATAGCAATACAGCCTGATTTTCGCATCGAATATTAAAATCGTTTAAAACTGCCGGGGCATTAATAATAGCATCATTGTTATCGGTAGAAACTTTTCCTTTTACCAGTACTGAAAAGTCACAATTTAACCTGTACTTTTCGTTTCCTGAAAGCAGCATCAACTCCCCTTTCCGTAATTCCGACCTAAACTTTTTAACCGACAAGCCCACAAACTCTTCTCGACTCCTCAACAACTCAAAAGCGATTTCGATTCCAGCAGCTAACCCGAATAATTTTTCAAAGTCGGTCAATTTTTCTGCAAGCCCAGTTAACACAGAATCCGAAATTTTAACGGCTGTTATGGGAGTTTCTGCAATAACGGTGAATCGGCGAGAATTTCCGGTAAACCAATCCCATACGCCAAACGATTCGGAAGCCTCTCTAATCCCCATATTTTTACCATCTTTCTCGAAACGTACCGAACCGTTAACTATTACATAAATACCATCCGAAACCGAACCTTCGCGGTAAATTACGGCATTGGTCGGAAAGACTTTTTCCTGCGATTTTTGAACCACTTCCAGTAACTTATCCTTATCGATTCCCGATATTCCGGGCGAACTTTCTAACGTAGAAAAAGCATCGGATTTAAAATCTCCCGACATCGAAGAATCCAGAATATGCTTCATGGAATCTTGAATAGAAGCCTCAATGCGCTCAATATCGTCAGGTTCCAAACGCCCTTGCTTTTGCAACCGCTCCACCATATCCATTTGATGGTTAAGTATGGAACGAGAAGCCAACTGCGTTTCGATGGTTTTGCCTATATCCGAATACTTTTCCTTCAAGTTACGTAGAAAAGTAAGACCGGTAATTCTGTTCTCGTTTAACTCATCTTCCAACTTCGAAAGCATATCCGTTTCTTTACTATCGTCGGAACTCTCCAAGGAAAATCCAATCATCAAACTTGACAACGATTTTATATTTTCTTCCTGTGCGGCCACAAATGCACGAGCACAATCGTAACTCATTGCCAACCGAGCAGCAAAACGTTTTTTCCAAAAACGTCCAATAAGCGGCAGCCCTTGCAATTTCGAAGTTATCTTGGGAGTTTGCCAAAGCAACTCAATATCGTCCCGTTCCGAAAGAGGAACTTTTCCCCCTTTATCGAGTAACGTTTCAATTTGATCGGAAAGTATCTGTACACCGTCGGAACTAAGCATTCCCACACTGAATTGTCGCCAATAACTTTCCTTTTCCTTTTGCAGCAACCTCTTTCTTGTTTCGAATACTGCATCATCGATGCTAAAAGCCCTTTTTTCCACTTCAACTTTGTCCGGTTTTATAATAACCTCTTCAACCCTATCCCAATTTGCACCGGACATATACCTATTGTCCTTTAACTTTTCAATCTCCTTCTCGCTGCTTAACCGAATTTGCTGTACCGCCTGATTGTACATACCCGACTTAAATGCACCAACTTTCGATAATCCTAAAAAGTTAATTAACCAACGCACGGTTGTTGCATTAATAAGGGATGTTAGCACAACCAACCCTGCTGTCAGCGACAAAAGTTGAGAACGAACCTCCAACGGAATTTTATCCTCAATTGCTACAATAATTGCCAAAGCAAGCGCCACTGCACCGCGCAATCCTCCCCACCATAAAACGACAGAATCCTTTAAAGACAAGCCATACCCCAATCGTTTCATTATTGGGTAAAACAGGTAAATTGTACCCAACCTTGCAATATGAACACCAACATAAACTATCAGCAAAACAACCAAATCGGTAAGTGTATAATGAACCTGTTGGGCAATTATCACCCCAACAATAATAAAAATCAGCGTATTAGCTATAAACGCCGCCAATTCCCAAAATTCATGAAGGAAATGTGTTACACCCGGACTTATACGAGTTTTCCCAGGGCCTGCCATGGCTATACCAAAAGTAACTACCGAAATTACTCCGGAAACATGAAAAACGCTCTCCGCCAAATAAAACGACAAATACGAGGCACTAATAATAACCGTTATCTCAATTAATGCATCATTAAACACTCTTTTTATCCATTTAACAACAATCCAAGCAATAGCGCCACCGACTAGCGCTCCTCCAAGAGCCACCCTTAAAAACTCCAGCAAAGCATTTTCACTTTGACCGGAGCCTGTTATCATCGCAAAAATGGTCATAAAAACCACGATGGCCGTTCCATCGTTTAGCATCGATTCGCTCTCGGTAATAGTCGATAGTTTTTTACTTGCACCAACCTCTTTAAGAATTGCAACCACGGCAACAGGGTCCGTTGCGCTTACTATAGACCCAAAAAGCAATGCTACCAAAAACGACCAACCCGACAGCCCTATCCCCATTTTATTAATTCCTAATATTACCGCAGCGGTAATAAACATGGCCACCAATAAACCAGGAATTGCTAGAATAGTAGCATTTGCAAACGATTTTTTAAACGTGTGAATGTGTAAGGCAAATGCCGCTTCGAAAATTAGAGTTGGCAAAAACAAGTATAGAATTAAATGAGGATCGATGTGCCCGGCCCAATGAACCGATTCGCCAATAATATTGAGCCCAAAATTGGTAAAGAAATCCGATCGGTTTAACACTCCCAAAATAAGCCCAATTACCAATAACGAAATAGTATAAGGCAATGGCCCCTTTCGAAGCAATTGTCTCGTTGCTGCCCCTACAAAAAGTGATAGTACAACAAACAGTAATGGAGCCAAATTAGCCCCATGTTCACTTTTTTCGGAAATAGTTTCTTCCTCATGCTCTATATGCAAAGGAGTTACGTTGGCAACCTCCTGCTGCTGATAAATGTTCTTAGAGATTTTTTCACCGGAATCAATACCTACTGCAGAAGAAACATTTGCAAGTAACACCAAATATGATCCTAAAAGAAGAGTCCTGATTAATGCGAACATATGACAATTTTTTCATACAAGATATGAAAATTGCCAATGTCAAATCAAGTTTTTGGAAAAATTTATTTGTTACTGCCGGGCTTTTTATCAAGCATTTTCTGCAAGGCATACATTTCGTCCCGATACCTTGCCGCTTCTATGAAATTAAGGTTTTTGGCCTCTCGTTCCATTTCACTTTTTGCCCTAGCAATCGCATCCATTATTTGAGATTTGGACATATACTTAACAACAGGGTCTGCAGCGAAATCCACGGTATCGTTTTCAACATAAACCTTAGTACTTTTATCGGCTTGAATATGATTCCCCAAGATTGATTTTTTCGATTTTACAATTTGCGTAGGTGTTATTCCATGCTCTTGGTTATACTTTAACTGCTTTTGGCGTCGTCTATCTGTTTCATCAATAGTAATACGCATCGATGCGGTAATTTTATCCGCATACATTATAACCCTGCCGTTTATATTTCGGGCCGCACGCCCTGCCGTTTGGGTTAACGAACGAGCCGAACGCAAAAATCCCTCCTTATCGGCATCGAGTATAGCCACCAATGAAACTTCGGGTAAATCCAAACCTTCCCTCAAAAGGTTTACACCAACCAACACATCGAACAGTCCATTTCGCAAATCTTCCATAATTTGAACCCGCTCAAGCGTATCCACATCGGAATGGATATACCTGCAACGAATATCGAACCGAACAAAATACTTAACCAACTCCTCCGCCATTCGCTTGGTTAACGTGGTTACAAGAACCCGCTCATCCACCGACACACACTTGCTTATTTCCTCCATCAAATCGTCCACCTGATTTAAACTAGGCCGAACGTAAATAGGAGGATCGAGTAATCCGGTAGGACGCACAACCTGATCGACAACAACGCCCTGTGAAAGTTTCAGTTCATAATCGGCCGGAGTTGCACTAACAAATATGGCTTGTCCTATTAACTCTTCAAACTCCTCAAATTTAAGAGGCCTGTTATCAATAGCGGCCGGGAGCCTAAATCCATATTCCACCAGCGTTTTTTTCCTTGAATTATCGCCGCCGTACATAGCCCTTATTTGAGAAATAGTAACATGACTCTCATCGATAACCGTAATAAAATCGTCGGGAAAGTAATCGAGCAAGCAGAATGGTCTCATTCCCGAAGGTCGCCCATCGAAATATCGGGAATAATTTTCAATTCCAGGGCAGTACCCCAACTCACGAATCATTTCCAAATCGTATTCAACACGTTGCTTTATACGCTTAGCCTCCAAGTTGCGACCAATACTGTTGAAATACTCAATCTGTTTTACTAAATCATCCTGAATTTGCTCAATAGCCTGCTTCATTCTATCTTTCCCTGCTATAAAAATATTTGCAGGGAAAATAGGAACTTCGTCGAGTTGTTCGATAATTGCCCCACTAATGGGATCAAACATCTCTATCGATTCAACATCATCGCCCCAAAAAATAATTCGGATTCCTTTATCGCCATAGGCCAGGTAAACATCAACACTGTCGCCTTTTACCCTAAATGTTCCTCTGGTAAATTCCACTTCGTTGCGAGAGTATAAAGCATCAACCAACTTGCGCAAAAACTGATTCCTGGCTATTCTAGTCCCCACCTTTACGTGAATAGTACTCTCGTAAAAATCCTTAGGATTCCCAATTCCATACAAACACGAAACCGACGAAACCACAATTACATCCTTCCTCCCCGAAAGTAACGAAGACGTTGCACTCAACCTTAACTTTTCAATTTCGTCGTTGATGGACAAATCCTTTTCTATGTACGTATCAGTTACCGGAAGGTAGGCTTCGGGTTGATAGTAATCGTAGTAGGAAACAAAATACTCAACCGCATTCTCAGGAAAGAAATTTTTAAACTCCCCGTATAACTGTGCGGCAAGCGTTTTATTATGGCTTAACACTAAAACCGGCCTGTTTAATTGCGCTATAACATTTGCTATGGTAAATGTTTTTCCCGAACCCGTGACCCCTAAAAGAGTTTGAAATCTGTCGTTTCTTAAAACGCCATCGGTTAACTGCTTAATTGCTTCTGGCTGATCGCCGGAGGGAACATAATCCGATTTTAAGTTGAAATTCATACCACAAAATTAATTCAAAAAAGCGCATTTAACTGTATGCAAAAAATAATTAACAAACCTGCTGAAGCAAAAGTTTTGCTTCTAAAAAACGTCAACATACAGAAAATAAAAAGTGAATTTAACGAATCGGGAACTTTCCCAAAATCAGTTTTTCGAAAACAACGTGGGAGAACTTCTTCTAACGATAGAACTATCCAAGAAACTATTCATAAGCTTCATTAAATCTTCCGCAATAATTGGTTTTGAAACGTACTCGTTACAACCCGACTTCAAGCATAACTCTCGATCCCCGCTAACAACACAAGCCGTTTGAGCAATTATAGGAACATCACGATCATAGCCTCTAATCACCTTTGTTGCATCGATTCCACTCATGCCATTCATTTTAATATCCATTAGGATAAGATCGATTCCTTTGGTATTTAAAAAGATTTCTATAGCTTTCTCACCATTAGAGGCAAAAATGATTTTTGCACCAGTTTTTGATATTAATACTTCTAACAGCAAAGAACTTGCCCGGTCGTCATCAACAACAAGTATCAGCTTATTTTTCCAGTTGTATTCCGCTAAACGCCCCATTTACAACACCAAAATATTGTTAAAATTTGTAGTAGCAAGTTATAAGTTTTTGTCTTTTATTATAAGCACGAAATACTAAAATTAACCATAGTTAACAGTTAAGCTTATGAAACAATCCCTTATCTTAATGAATGTTAACTTTTAGCTTATAAACTAAATACACTCCAAAGCTTTCAAGTTTGAGTTAGAAGCAGAAATTTCATACACTTTCTGATCCTTTTGAACCACGCATTTACGTGCTTTCCTGTCGATGCGAACTAAATACCGAAGATTTATTATTGCGGAACGGCTTATCCTAAAAAACGATTTGCCTTTGAGTTGCGCTTCTATACTCTTTATAGGAATAGAAACCATTTCCTGCTTGCGTGAGTGAAAATGAAGAATAGAATAACTGCCACTAGCCTCGCACCAGACTAACTCATCGGGACTAATAAAAATCATTCCGCTCCGAGTATTAAACTTCAACTTTTCGAACTGAGGAAACTGCTCCAGCAATACATCCACCTTCGCTTTCATTTTCAACTTTCCATTATTCGAACGTAATCTTTTCAACGTTTCGGACAAGTCATCTATATCAATAGGCTTTACCAAATAATCGAAAGCGGCATACTTTATGGCCTTTATAGCAAACTGGTTATAGGCTGTTATAAAAATAATAGTAGGATCAAGTTCCGTTCTCCGAAGCTTATCGAGTAATTCAAAACCATCGCCTCCCGGCATTTCAATGTCAAGAAAAACAACATCCGGAGTATTTTCAACAATCGACTGCTCCCCTTCCCTAATATCCTTGCATTTCGCAATCAACTCAACATCGTTGTGATAGGATAAAAGATGAGCTAATATTTCCCGCGAATTGGGTTCATCATCGACAATTACCGTTTTAAAAACATCGCTCATCTTAACTTTCAAATTAATTACCCATAAATACAGAACCTTTCTATATTGGGGTGTTATATCAAATTTAACTCATTTTTTTCAATTAACAAACTCAACTTGGTAATTCACTTAGCATTTTGAACAGAATCACAATAAATATAAAGTATTTTCAAAGGAGCAAAGAACATTAAAAAATATCAGTAAAAACATTGATAACACATTAATCTCAACAGAAAAAGCATTTATTAAATCACAGCACCAAAATTATTTCTATAATCGTTATTTTTGAAAAAAATTCGAATGCCATTTTTTACTCTTTTTCTAATTGCTCTAGGTTTATCGTTTGACACGTTTGCAGTAAGCGTTTCGAGCGGAATTGCACGTAATAAGATAGTTTTTTGGGAAGCCATACAAATTGCCAGCGTCCTAGCATTTTTCCAAGCACTAATGCCTCTTATTGGATGGCTTGGCGGTATAAGTATTAAAAATTACATAGAACCAATAGACCACTGGATTGCCCTTGCCCTCCTTTCCATAATTGGGATAAAAATGATAATTGAAAGTTTTAAAGAAGTTGAAAATCGCAAATTCGATCCTCTTAAACCTAAAGTTATGTTGAGCATGGCTATTGCAACTAGCATTGACGCTCTAGCCGTAGGTATAAGTTTTGCAATTACTCAGGTAAACATTCTACTTGCTTTCGTTACCATTGGTTTTGTTACGTTTATTGTATCGATGCTTGGAATGCTTTTTGGGAAAAAGATTGGAGGCAAATTGGGACAACGAATGGAAATTCTAGGTGGAATTATTTTAATTGCTATTGGAGTTAAAATTGTATTGGAGCATTTAGGAATACTTCCCTAGTATATTATATCTCGCACTTCCATTGCGTGAATTATAATATCAACCATCTCATCAATAGAAATAGTCATTGCGTTGAATGTGATATCGAAACGAGTATAATCGGTATCTTTTCCACCAAAATATGTTCTTACTTCCTCTCGTTTTTTATCAATTTCTTTTACATAAAACTCGGCGGCTTTAGTATCGAATTTGTACTTCTCTTCGACCCGTAAAACTCGCCATTCAAATGGAGCTTCTATATGAATATGTAAAGACCTTGGAATATCCCTAGTTATAGCAACACCACCTCTCCCCAAAATAACTACCCTTCCCTTTGATGCTTCTGAACGAATAACACTTTTCACCGTATTCTGGATTCTCCTATCGCTCTTATAATACTTCATAGACATCGACTGGAGTATCTCTGTCATAATACCCTTCCGTTTCGCTTCAAAAACATAATCAATATCTTCCTGAGGCAGCCCCAATAACTTCGAGGCTAATTTTAATACCCTATCCTTTTCCAGCCACTTCCAAAGGTCTTCATCTTTAAATTTATACCTATGGTTAATTTCCTGCACCAATTTTGACGTAACCGACGTTCCAGGACACCCCATTTCCCGCGATATAGTAACAACCGGACCAGGTTCCTTAAGCAGTTGCTTAGTTCTGCTATTACGATTGGAAAAATATTTAATAAGGTCGTGGCTCATAGGGAGAGAATTATAATTTCATTCAATTACTTTTTAAATATACGCGTTTATTTATAACGAGTCAATCCGTCATCCAAATATTTAATGCTGACTCTGACACAATATTATGGGAATACCGACTCTTTAGAGTTCTTAAGAAACACGCGTTTGAAAATTTCCCTATTAAAGAACAAAAACGACGGAAATGTTGAAAGAAAACTAAACCTTACTAATTTTAGCAACAGGAAGTGTAATAAAAAACTTACTGCCCATCTCGGGTTGGCTTTCTGCCCAAATTTCACCTCCGTTCATTTCAACAAATTCTTTGCAAAGAATAAGGCCTAATCCCGTTCCTTTTTCGTTCGAGGTTCCACGAGTTGAATTCATCTGATTAAGGAAAAGTTTTTTCAAATTTTCCTGCGAAATACCTATTCCAGTATCCTCAACACAAATGGTAACCTTACCGTCGTTAATTGAACTCCATAGGCTTATTTTATCGTTTGCCCGGCAAAACTTAATTGCATTGGATACCAAGTTTCTTATCACAATGTCAACCATGTCCTTATCGGCATATACAAACGAAGCATCCTTAATCCTATTGTATATGGCAATTTCCTTTTTATTGGCAGCATCTTTCAATAGCAGCACTCGGGAGTTAACTATCTCGTTTAAATCGAAATTAACAAGATTTACCTTTGTGCCGTGCATTTGATTCTTAGCCCATGACAGCAAATTCTCCAACAAAGCCGTTGTATGACTCACGTTTGTTGAAAGTTCACCTAATATTTCCTTAAAACTATCCTCGGTAAAATGCCCTTCCTGTGCAATATTTAGCATGGCAATAAGCGAAAACAAAGGACTTCGCAAATCGTGGGCAATTATCGAAAATAACTTATCCTTTAAAGCATTCAACTCCCTTAACTCATCGGCTTGTTTCGATATTTCCTCCTTCTGTCTGGTAATTTCCGCATTCTTCTCCCATAGCAACTTGTTTGCCTTCTTTTTTTCGTTATAAGCCCAAAATATTAAACCAGCAAACGCTAAGGAAAATATAATAAGCCCTATATAAACCTTTTGTAATAATTTTTGTCGTGCCAACTCCGCCTCCCGTAACTTCATTTCCGTAGTCAACAGGTCTATTTTCATCTTCTGCTCCTTTGTAACATTTTCGACCTGTCTGAGAGCCGTAGTTCTTTCCTTTAACTCCTCGCTTGTTTTGGTTAGCCGTTGGGCTGTAATTTCTTTTTCCGAAGATATTTGCTTAACTGCCATTTTTGCACTATCGGCAATTGCATTTGCCCTTTCCTCGCGAAGTTTTATCTCCTCTGCCTGTATCTTTTTTGTAAGCATTGCATAAAGCGAAAAATACTCGTTCGCCTTATCGACATTGCCCATTTTTTCGTATGTTTTGTTGAAGTTGTAATAAACATTCCGCAGTATTTTTGCATTATCTATTTCCTGCGCAATTTGTAGCGCTTCCTGCAAAATTTTTAATGAAATTTCTAACTCTCCTAACTCAATAAGTGCCGAAGATAAATTTATTTTCCCCTGAGCAATATCCGGCTTTTGCTTGAGGTTTTCTGCTGACTCTACTGCTTTTTGAAAATTTTCCTTGGCATTCTGATAATCGCCTAAATCGGAATAAATGAATCCAAGATTCGAACAAACCGCCTTAATTCCATTTACATTTCCAATAGTTTCAACATTTTTCAGTGCCTTTTTAAAATACTTTATGGCATTGGTTAACTCGCTGTTTTTCCAATAAGAGTTAGCCGCCTTATTATAATAAAAAACAGCCTGATTAATGTCGCCTTTTTTTTCACTCTCAACAGCCTGTTCAATAAAATCTTCGGCAGATATTTGTGCCTGCACAACAACAGGGAAACCTATACATATATTGAAAAAAATCAATATAAAATATGCTATGCGAGGTAAAAACTTTAAACGTCTAAACATAATCTAAACTTTCCTGAATATCACATACTTAATTCACATCAAAAATAGAATTTTATTTCTTAATATAATTTACGTTTTAACTGTATAGGAGCTACAATTCTCATCACAATTTATTTAAACAAACCTCCGTACGTGATAAAACCTAAATTTTAACGGACAAACGTTTATAATTATCAATTATTCACGCACCTGACAACTTTGCATACCAACGACATATTTTGTCAACCAAAATATGACTTATTTACATATTTATATTATGGCATAATATATGAATATAGAGAGTTACAACGCTAAAATAGAAAACCATGAAAGAAGTTAAAACATTGTCGGAATTTAAACAGCATATCGATAAAACAGACAAAGCATACTTGCTCGTTTTTAAAAAGGGAACAGGAGTCAGCGATTGTGCGTACAGAACGCTGCAAGACGCTTCCAATTCGGCAAACATCAAAAATATATACTTTGTAAACGCTCCCGAATATCCTGAAATACACAAACATTACGAGATAATAACGGCTCCGTCGTTACTCATTTTCGACAGAGGAGAACTTAAGGATGTAATAAAAGGATGCCACGATGAATCGTTCTATAAACAACTATTCGAAAATGCCGTTTACGCGCAGAAGGCATCTAGCAGCAATCAACAAAAAAGTGTTACGGTTTACTCTACCCCAACATGTTCCTGGTGTAATGCGCTAAAATCGTTCCTTCGTAAAAATGGAGTAGCGTTCAGCGATATTGATGTATCCAGAAATCAGGATGCTGCAAGGCAAATGGTTTCGGCAACTGGACAGCAAGGAGTACCACAAACAAATATTGGAGGAGAATGGGTTGTAGGCTTCGATCAAGCAAAAATCAAACGGTTACTTAACATTCAGGCATAATCACCTTTTTAGGACAATAATTTTGTAAAAACTAAATACTAATAGAAATGAAAGAACTAGTACCTTTAAATCAACACGTTATTTTAGATTTGAACGAGGATTTGAATCCATCCACCACCGCATCGGGAATCATTATTCCAGATACTGTAAAGGAGAAACCCCAATGGGCTAAGGTAATAGCGGTTGGCAATGTAGAAAACGCCGAAATCTCCATTAACGACATGGTTGTTTTTAAGAAATTCTCGGGTACCGAGGTAGAATTCGAAGGCAAAAAATATTTGCTCATACCATACGCCGACTTGCTGGCAAAAGTTGTTGAAACAGAAGAAATTTAGTTTCGATTGGGATAACCTTTGTCTTAACAATATTTATCGATTTACAAAAGGCTGAAGTAGCAATTGCTTCCGGCCTTTTTTGATATATATCAAGTTCAAAAGATGCCGTGTTGAAGTAAATTTGTATGTTTCATCTACAAACCATTTCAAAGTTGCGTTGTTTAAGTAAAAAACAAGAGTATGTCGGTAGAAAAGAAAATAGTTCCCGTAGAAGGCATGTCATGTGCAGGATGTGCCATTACCGTTGAAAATGTAGTAAAGAAAAGCAACGGAGTAACCGATGCCGGCGTAAATTTTGCCAACAATACACTTTGGGTTCAATTCGACCCAAACAAAACCAACATAAATAAATTAAAGGAAGCCGTACAGTCGGCAGGTTACGACATTATTACCGACGCCGACGATGCCGTTAAAGCCGCCTCGTCGCTAAAAGCCAAAGAAATACAAACCTACCGCAAGCGTTTTATCCTATCTGCAATATTCTCCTTACCACTTGTTATCTTGGGAATGGTATTCTCAAAATGGAAATTTACCCCAATAATTTCGCTAATTCTTGCTACCCCCGTAGTATTTTGGTTCGGACGAAACTTTTTTATAAACGCATGGAAACAGACTAAGCATTTTAAAGCCAACATGGATACGCTTGTAGCGTTAAGTACATCCATAGCCTATATTTTCAGCCTGTTCAATACCATCTATCCCAATTTTTGGTTAAGCAGAGGCATAACTCCTCATCTCTACTTCGAATCGGCATCGGTTATAATTGCTTTTATACTTTTAGGAAAATGGCTGGAAGAAAAAGCCAAGAATCAAACTTCGTCGTCGATAAAAAAACTCATGGGCCTGCAGCCCGAAAAGGCTACTATAATTCAAAATGGCATTTTTACTGAAGTTCCCATTGCTCAATTAAAAAAAGACGATGAGATTCTAATAAAACCGGGCAAGCGAATTCCCGTTGATGGAAATGTTAGCGATGGCGAAAGTTGGGTTGAGGAAAGTTCAATTACAGGTGAACCCCTCCCAACTTTAAAAGAAAAAGGCTCCAAGGTTTGGGCTGGAACAATGAACCAAAAAGGAAGTTTAAGGGTAATTGCCACACAAATTGGCTCGGAATCGGTTTTAGGAAGAATTATTTCTACGGTCGAAAATGCTCAAAATTCCAAAGCCGAAGTTCAACGCATAGCCGATAAAATTGCCGGAATATTTGTTCCTGTTGTTCTATCAATTGCCATTCTATCGCTAATTATTTGGAACATATTCGACACCTCGGGAGGATTAACCCATGGAATAATTGCACTTGTATCGGTATTGGCTATTGCTTGTCCTTGTGCATTAGGCTTGGCTACCCCAACTGCCATTATCGTTGGAATTGGAAAAGCCGCCGAAAACAACATACTCATTCGCAATGCAGAATCGCTCGAAGATTTTAGCAAGGTAACCCATGTAATATTCGACAAAACGGGAACGCTTAGCGAAGGCATTCCCAATGTTTCCGATGAAATTTGGCTAGATAGCAATCCTATGCTCCCAAAAATCATTAAGTCCATAGAGCTGTTATCGGCACATCCATTAGCCGATGCAATAACTCGACATCTGCATAATGTAAACACAGATTTAGTTCCTGAAAATTTCCGGGAAACTGCCGGAAAAGGAGTTCAGGCTTCCGTTAACGGGAACTTATACGTAGCAGGAAATATCAATTTTATTAAATCGTCCGGAGTAATTATTCCTGCTGAAGAAAATACCGCTGTTGACAAGTTAACCAAAAGAAATGGCTCCGTTGTTCTTTTTGCTGAAAACAGCAAACTCGTTGCCGCTTTTCTAATTGCAGACGTTGTAAAAGAATCGGCAAAGCGAACGGTTAAATGGCTCTACAAAAAAGGCATTACTCCAATTATGCTTACCGGCGACCAATTTGAATCGGCTAAAGCTGTGGCAGAGGAATTGGGCATAAAAGAATTCCACGCCCAACTTAATCCAAACGATAAATCGGACTATATAACCAAGTTAAAACAAAAAGGCAACGTTGTTGCAATGGTTGGCGACGGAATTAACGACACCCAAGCGCTAAGCCTTGCCAATGTAGGTATAGCAATGGGGAAAGGTTCCGACATTGCCATGGATGTTGCCCAGATAACCATACTAAATTCCGATATCGGGTTAATAAAGAAACTGTACAATCTTTCCAGAAAAACGAATAAAACCATTCGACAAAATCTGTTCTGGGCGTTTATCTACAATTTAATTGGAATCCCCATTGCAGCCGGATTGCTATACCCAATATGGGGAATAACATTAGACCCTATGTTTGCGGGAATGGCTATGGCAATGAGTTCGGTTTCGGTTGTTACCAACAGTTTGCGGCTTAAAAGGGTAAAACTTTAACCGTTCAGCGATTTTACAAAACTATCAATCTGGCTAAAGTAACTAGTCATAATATGCTTGAACCAGTAAGTATAATTTTTCGGATTAAGTCGAATATCTGTGGAAAGTTCACTCACGTTCATATATCTCCAAGAATCTACCTCGTCGGAATTAGGTTTTGGAACAGAATCGCTTAGCCCAAAGAAAACCCAGTCCAATTCATTTTCGGTCAATCCCTGTTCAAATTCAACTTTATAGTGAAAAGTAAAAGCCAACTGTAAATCGCAATCAATTCCCATTTCAAAAGTTAACCTGCTATGAATCGCTTCATTCATGGTTTCTCCTTTGGGTAAATGACTACAACAGGCATTTGTCCACAAACCGGGAGAATGATACTTGGATAACGCCCGTTTATGAATGAGCATTTCTCCTTTTGAATTGAAAACTAAAACCGAAAATGCCCTATGCAATAAGCCTTTTTGATGAACAGCCAACTTTTCGGCATAACCAACCTCCCTGTCGTTTTCATCAACAAGGGTTATTAACTCTTCCATAAATACTTGGATTTATGCAAATGTGCCCTTATCAATTTCGTCGAAAGCAGCGGACAACTCTTCGGGAGTATTCATAACAATTGGACCATGCCAAGCAATTGGCTCGTTATATGGAGTTCCGCCAAAGAGCAGAAATTTCGCACCGCTTTCGCCGGCTTTAACCTGAAAAACCGTTCCCTGATTTAGAATAACACCCGACAGTGCATCGATATTATCCTTATAACCCGGAATGGCAACCAACCCTTCGTAAACAAACATTAGGTAACGAAAATCCGGATTTAGCGCTTCATCGAAAATGGCATCGGGCCACAACTTTACATCAAACATATCGACAGGAACTGTAGTATTTGCAACGGCTCCCGTTGCTTTTCGAAATCTTCCCGCAATTACTTTAACCCTGGCTGAGTTTGTCTCAACCATAGGAATTTCCTCGCTACTAACCGGACGATATTTAGGATCTATCATTTTTAACTCCTGCGGCAAATTCAGCCAAAGTTGTATGCCAAGCAATTCCGTGCTATCGGCCGTTGCCATCTCCTGATGAATTATTCCCTTACCCGCAGTCATCCACTGAACATCGCCTGGACCTATAACACCTCCATGCCCCTTATTGTCCGAATGTTCTACCTTTCCCTTGAGCATATATGTAATAGTTTCGAACCCTCTATGAGGATGCCAAGGAAATCCTTTGACAAACTCTTCCTTTTTATCGGATCCAAAAAAGTCGAGCAATAAAAAGGGATCGGTTTCGTATCTTGTTTGGAAATCGAATGCCCTGTTTACTTTTACACCTGCTCCCTCTAAAAAGGTTTGAGCTTTCAAAACTTTATTTACATCTATCATTTATTCTAATTTTTGGGTAAGATAACAATTTTTCAACTATTCATCAACAGACCTTTAAAGTATTAAGTAATAACAACATTTATTAACAACAATTAAGTTTTTTTGTTGATTAAAAAAGTATTTCATCGAATGAGTTTTACTTATTTCTTCCTACTTTTAACCAAAATTTCATCTTAACGGAATTACAATGGGTTCGAGTAACAAAACAAGTGGCAAGACTCAAATCTTATAATTTTTTCGAACATATAATTTAGAACCCTTTCATTCCGTTTGAGAACAAAAGAAGATACACAATGACAACAATATTTTCGTGGACAAACCCATTTAAACGCAAAAAGTCTATGTTTTCATCTAAGATAAATGCAACAATTCATAAGGCTTTAACGCTGATGCTTGTGTTTTTGTCCGTAACCGTTCAAGCACAAGAAACCGCTATAAGCACTTCACCCATAAGCAATTTTAATAAAGGATTAGAATTGTACCAAAAAGGCATGTATGTTCCTGCCCAAAAGTTTTTCGAAAATTTTATAGCCAGCAAGGAGCAAAGTGGCAGAAACCAACTAATTTCCGACGCCTACTACTATAGGGCAATGTGTGCCATTGAGTTGAATAATAACGATGCTGAGTTTTTGGTTGGAGAGTTTATTCAACGTTTCCCTGAAAGTAAGAATATCGACATGGCATACTTTTCCCTTGGAAAAATTCTTTACCAAACTAGAAAGTATGTAACCGCAAAGTACTGGCTGCTTAAAGTCGATAAAAACGGAATAGATAAAGACACGGATTATGAAAGGATGTTCATGCTTGGCTACTGCATGTTTATGAACATTGAATACGACGATGCAGCACAATGGTTCTACCGGGTTAAAGATGTTGAAAACAAATTTGCTTCACCGTCCACATACTACTATTCTTACATTGCATATTTCAGAAAAAATTATGCAACAGCACTTAAGGGTTTCGAAAAGTTAAAAAACGATCCCACCTTTTCCCCCATCATTCCATATTACATTGTTCAAATATACTACCTGCAAAACGACTTCGAAAGTGTAACTAAATTTGGCGTTACACTGGCCAATGATTCTATAACCAAGCGTGGCCCCGAAATTGCCCGTCTGGTTGGCGACGCTTACTTTAAGTTGAAAAAGTACGACAGTTCGATTGTTTACTTAAATAAATATGTTGACAGTAAACCTAAACTTACCCGAAACGACTACTACCTTATAGGTTTTGCCCAGTACAAAACCGGAAACTACTCCGAAGCGGCAAGCTACCTCGAAAGAGTGGCTACATCGGAAGATTCGCTAAGTCAGAATGCTTACTACCATCTAGCCGATAGTTATTTAAAACTTAACGATAAAAATAAAGCCCGTCAGGCATTTGGAATGGCTTCCCGATTAAATTTCGATACAATTATTCAGGAAGATGCCCTGTTTAACTTTGCCAAGTTAACCTACGAACAGCTGTATGCCCCATTCGACGAAGCTATTGATGCCTTTAAACAGTACATAAAACTTTACCCGAATTCCCCACGAACCGACGAAGCATACAACTACCTAACATTAGCGTACCTAAGCACCAAAAATTACAACAATGCCGTTGAAACGCTGGAAAAGATAAAGAATAAGGACGTTACCATAAAAACAGCGCTGCAAAAAGCCGCATACTTTAGGGCATTGGAATTATTCCAGAACTTGAAGTTTACAGAATCCATCGATATGTTTAGCCGCTCGTTAGCCTATCCGGAAAATCCAACGCTTACAGCAATGGCAACATACTGGCAAGCCGAAGCGTATTACAGAACTAACGATTTTGAAAATGCGGCTCAGGGCTACCAAAACTTCATTCTTACTCCCGGAGCATTTAACCTTAACGAATACTTGCTTGCCCATTACAACTTGGGTTACGCCTACTTCAAAATAAAAAAATACGATGATGCCATAGTTTGGTTCCGCAAGTTTACCAACCTGTCGCAAAACGATACAACAAAGTTTGTTGGAGACGCTTACAACCGAATAGGCGATTCATTCTTCATACAACGTCGTTATTGGGCTGCGATAGATTACTACGACAAAGCCGTTGAAATTGGGACTATTGATGCCGATTACGCTTTATTCCAGCGGGGTTTCTCGTTAGGTTTAGTAGATAGACCCGAAAAGAAAATTGAATCGCTTAAACGTTTACTGGCAACATTTCCAAATTCCGATTACACCGACGATGCAATATTCGAAATAGCCGAAAGCGAAGTTGTAATAAACAAAATTCCCGATGCCAAACAAAACTATAAGTTGATAGAGAAAAATTATCCAAGTAGCAGCTACTACTTAAAATCGTTAGTTCAGCTGGGTTTACTTTACTACAACACCGAAAATCCCGACAGCGCCTTAATTTACTACAAACGAGTGGTTGAGGCGTTTCCAAATTCACCCGAAGCAAATAATGCGCTGCTTGGCATTAGAAATATTTACGTTGATAACGGCGATGCCAATGCTTACTTCAACTATGCCTCGAAATTGGGAAAAAACACAACCATAAGCGTAAACGAAAAGGATTCGCTCAGCTACATTGCGGCTGAAAAGACTTACGTTTCCGGCGACTTTGCCAAAGCAATAAGCGCTTTAAACGAATACATTACCACCTACCCTCAAGGGAACTTCGCGCTGAACGCCAATTACTACTTAGCCGAAAGTTACTTTAACTCTAACGATACAACGCAAGCGCTGGAACTATACACAAAAGTATCCGCATTGCCAAAGAATAACTTTACCGAACCATCGTTGCTGAAAATGGGCAAAATACTGTACAGCCTCAAACGTTACTCGGAAAGTTACGATGCATACACCAAGTTGGAATCCATTGCCGAGTATAAATCGTTTTTGTTTGCTGCGCGCATTGGACGGCTACGATGCGCTTACGAACTCGAAAAATACGAAGAGATTCCATCGATAGCGGCAAGTATCCTGTCAACCGAAAAAATTGCCGATGAGTTGGAACGCGAAACCCGATTTAAACTGGCAAAATCGTTACTCAAATTGAATAAAGAAGACGATGCTTTAGTTGAATTTTCAAAAGTTGCGCAGAATCTTAAAACGCTCGAAGGAGCCGAATCTAAATACATGAAGGTTAAAATATACTTCGACAAAGGAGAATACAGCAGAGCCGAAACAGAAGTATTTAACTTTGCCGAGAAGAATACACCTCATCAATATTGGCTTGCAAAGAGTTTCATTTTACTTTCCGATGTGTATGCAAAGCAAAACGATTTCTTCCAGGCAAAAGCCACCCTTCAAAGTGTAATCGACGGCTACAAGAACACCGACGATGGCATAATCGACGAGGCTTCGGAAAAATTGACAGAACTGGTTAAGGAAGAGAAACTACGCCAGAAACCTGATTCCACAATCAATGAATAGTTACTAACATGAAAACGACAAGACTCAATATACGTTACTTGGTTATGAACAAATATATTGCACTTTTAATCCCCTCCATTTTATTCTGGAATGTTAACAAAAGTGTTGCACAGGAAACAAATCTAAAAAAGGAAGTTCAAGTGGTAAAACCCTACGAGCCATCCATTTCCGATGCATACAAAATAAACCTACAGCCCAAAATAGAGGACACCATAAAAGTTAACCCGAATTTCAACTATTCCATTATCCAACGCCCTATCAACACCTACTTTCAACCCAATCCTATATCTGCAGCAAGAATGCTTCCCGAACCGTTAAAAGACTTACAAAGAGGCTTAATTAAAATTGGCATTGGCAATCGCTCTCTTCCACTATTCGAAGCATACTATACCAGCCCAAGAAATAAGGAATTCTCGTACGGCGCATGGGTTAACACTAATAACAACATCGGAAAAGTAAAACTAGCAAACAACTCTAAAGTTGATGCTCAAAGCAATGTTACCAACATGGGACTTCAAGGCAAAAGGATGTTTGCCGATAAAATTCTCAGCGGAAACATAACCTATAACCGAAATCATTACTTGTATTACGGCTACGACACCGACAATGCCACAGTAACTCCTACTTCCGATAAACAAACCACTAATAACTTAAATGCAAACCTCGGATTTCAATCTACCTATAAGGATTCTTCCCGATTAAACTACTTTATCAACACTAACTTCGGACATCTATCCGATAAGTACGATATGCAAGAAACCAAAATAAAAGGATACGGCGGAGTAAATAAATACTTAAAAAACGAGCAGTTCGGTTCCGAAATTTCTCTCACCCAATACTTAAGAAATAATCAATTTTTCTTGCAAAACAACACAATATTTACACTCAGTCCATGGATTAAATTTTTTGGCAAGCAATGGAGAGTTCAGGCCGGAGTTAATATTACCTACGACGCCAACGACGTTACCAATAACACGTATTTTTTCCCGAAAGCACACTTCTCGTACGATATTGTTAGCAACTACATTGTTCCTTACGTTGAGTTAAACGGATATTTAACGGAGAATTCTTACTCGGAACTTTTAAGAACAAATCCATGGCTTAACCCGGGAAGCAACGGCTGGAATACGGCCAATAAGTTGATATTAACAGGAGGTATAAAAGGCAAGTTCAGTGCAAAAATTACATACGATGTACAGGCAAGTTACTCAATAATCGACAGCATGGCCTTTTTTCAAAACATCAGCATCGATGCCACAAATCCTCTGTTAAATAGGTTTGGCCTTGTTTTCGATAATATGGAGCAAACCAAAATACAAGGAGAACTAAGCATTGCCCCTTCCCGTAAAGTAAACATGCTATTCCATGCCGAATATTTTTCGTACAAAACAGAAACGCTGGAACATCCATGGAATTTGCCGGATTACACCGCTTTTTTCAGAATCAACTACAACTTGTTTGGACGTATATTCGCCAATGCTAATGTTTTTATGGTCGGAAACCGTTGGGTACAAGGAATTAATGGTAATGCTCCCAAAAAGTTAAGCAGCTATGCCGACATTAATCTAGGTCTGGATTACAGCTACAACGGTCGATTGTTTGTATTTCTAAATCTAAACAACTTAACTTCCTCCAACTATCAACAATGGTATTTATATCCTGTACAAGGATTTAACATTCAAATTGGCGCTTCTTATAGGCTGTAAAACCATTCCAACTTTAACACAATAACCATATCGAAAAAAAGGAAAAAACATCAACAAAAATAAGAATACAACACACTGGTAACATGATTGTTAGATGTTGATTATTTTTATCAATTTATAAGGAAAATCGAACTTTTTTTACTACTTTTGAAAGCCGTTAAAAAAACGGCTTATAATTTTATTCTGAGGATATGAGTAATAGCGAGAACGAATTAACAAACAATTTAAACGGCAAACACAACAGTAACGGCTATACTGCCGACAGCATTCAGGTACTCGAAGGATTGGAAGCAGTTAGAATGCGCCCTTCCATGTACATTGGCGATACTGGTGTAAAAGGATTGCACCACTTGGTTTATGAAGTTGTGGACAACTCTATCGATGAGGCACTTGCTGGGTTTTGCTCAAAAATCGATTTAGTAATAAACGAAGATGGATCAATTACCATATCGGATAACGGACGTGGAATTCCTGTTGACTATCACGAAAAGGAGAAAAAATCTGCATTAGAGGTTGTATTAACCGTTTTACACGCAGGCGGTAAATTCGACAAGGACAGCTATAAAGTTTCCGGCGGATTACACGGCGTTGGCGTATCTTGTGTTAATGCACTTTCGTCCATTCTTATTGCACATGTCAAAAGAGACGGAAAGGTTTACAAACAGGAATTTTCCAGAGGGAAACCGTTAAGCAACCTTCAAGTTGAAGGAGAAACGGACGAAACCGGAACAACCATAACCTTTACACCCGACAGTACCATTTTTACCCAAACTACTGTTTTTAATTACGAAATTTTAGCATCCCGCTTACGCGAATTGGCTTTTCTGAATAAGGGTATTAAGTTAACCCTTACCGATAAGCGTGAACTAGTTGAAAATGGGAGCGCACATTTTCGCTTTGATGAATTCCATTCAAAGGAAGGACTTGTTGAATTTATTCACTTCCTAGATGGAAATCGCGAAAAACTTACTGAAAACGTAATTGACATTGAATCCAACAAAGGTGAAGTTCCCGTTGAAGTTGCGTTACAATACAACACATCGTTCTCCGAGAACGTCCACTCGTACGTAAATAATATTAACACCATTGAAGGCGGAACCCATTTAACCGGTTTCAGAAGCGCGCTTACCCGTACTCTAAAAAAATATGCCGATGAATCGGGTATGCTTTCAAAGTTGAAATTCGATATTAATGGCGATGACTTTCGAGAAGGCTTAACGGCTGTAATTTCCGTAAAGGTTGCAGAACCTCAATTCGAAGGGCAAACCAAAACAAAACTTGGCAACCCCGAAGTTCGCCTGGCAGTTGACCAAGCCGTTAGCGAAGCGCTCTCCAACTATTTGGAAGAAAATCCGAAGGATGCTAAAAATATCGTACAAAAAGTAATTTTGGCTGCACAAGCCCGACATGCCGCACGTAAAGCAAGAGAACTTGTTCAACGCAAAACAGTTCTATCGGGATCGGGATTGCCCGGAAAATTGGCCGACTGCTCGGATAAAGACCCATCTCGCTCCGAAGTTTTTCTAGTCGAAGGAGACTCTGCCGGCGGAACTGCTAAACAAGGAAGAAATAGAAGTTTTCAGGCAATACTTCCGCTGAGAGGTAAAATTTTGAATGTAGAAAAAGCAATGCAACATAAAATATTTGAGAATGAAGAAATTCGGAATATTTTCACTGCATTGGGAGTAACCATAGGAACCGAAGACGATAGCAAAGCATTAAACCTGTCGGGTCTCCGCTATCACAAAATAATCATTATGACCGATGCCGATGTTGACGGTAGCCACATTTCAACACTTATAATGACATTCTTTTTCCGTTTCATGACTGACCTTATAAATAAAGGGCATTTATATATTGCAACACCACCTCTTTATCAAATCAAAAAAGGAAAAGAAGAACGGTACTGCTGGACCGAAGAAGAACGGATACAAATTGTTGAAGAACTGGGTAAAGGCCGCGAAGGTTCGGTTCATGTTCAACGGTACAAAGGTCTTGGTGAAATGAATGCCGAACAACTTTGGACAACTACCATGAGTCCTGAATCCAGAATACTTCGTCAGGTTACCATTGAAAATGCAGCCGAAGCCGATAGGATTTTCTCTATGCTTATGGGCGATGAAGTGCCTCCTCGTAGAGAATTTATTGAGGCTCACGCCAAGTATGCTAACATAGACGCTTAAAGAAAATTTCAACTCATATAAAAAGGGAAAAAGGTGGTTAACTAATCACCTTTATTTTTGTAATACTCCAGTATCGCTATACACCCATTTATAAATGGGCTTATTAGTTTTTATGTAAAACACACGTCCCGCAATAATACCAGTAGGGTAAAACGCATTCCAAATGCCTACCTGAACATCGTTAGCATAGTTACCTTCCAACAGCAAGTTACCTTCTTTGTTGTAATAACGCCAAAAACCACAAGCTTTCCCCATTGAATACTTTCCAATCTGTTTTAAATTACCGTTTGGATGGTAAAACTTCCATAAACCATTCAATTTACCATTAACAAACAATCCTTCACCATGCAAATGCCCATCTTCATAAGAACTTCGCCATATCCCACTCTTTTCATTTTGCACATACTCTCCAACTTCTTTAGTATTCCCATTCTCATAATACTCAACATACCGTCCTGTTTGCATACCCATATCGAACGTTGATATAATTTTTGGAAATCCCGTTTCGTAAAAACTACTTAACGTTCCCGTAATTATTCCATTCACATAAAACGCTTTACTTAACAACCTCCCCGACTTGTAATATGTATATAAGGTATCGTCATTTTTCCCGTTTTCCTTTTTTCCGGAATTATACAACTCTCCCGTTTTGTAGAAAGTCTGCCAAATACCGTTTAGCGTATCATTTTTATACTCCGATCTCAACTGCAAAAGACTATCTGCGCTGTAAACCTCCGTCAAGCCATTTAGCATTCCATTTTTATACGTCGAACGACTGTCTATGCAACCATTTCCGTGATAGGTTATGAGTTCTCCTGACAATTTATCGTTTAAATACTGTCCTGTTTGGTAAAGAGTTCCATCCATATTCCAGAATACGAATTTTCCGTTTCGTACACCTTTAGAATATTTAAATAAACTTTTTCGCTGACTATTCGGATAGTAAGTTATCCAAATACTATCGGGCTTTCCCGACGAATAAAATCCTTCCTGAATTAAAACACCATTGTCGTTGTAATAGTGGTAACTACCTTCCCTTATACTATCTCCATTAAATATTTTACCTTGGTATCGCTCCTTAACCAACCCGTTAGTTCCAACTTTTTCAACATAAAAAAAAGAAACTTGCCCCTTTACTGCTAAAGAAGCAAAAAGCAATAAATTTAAAACTAAAACTTTAAAAATTAAGTTTTTCAACCTTACTCTTGTTTTTCTTCTATAGTCGTTGAATCTTTACTAGACTGAACAGGTATTGGCGTTGTAGCGTTGCCTACGTTAATTACAATTTGTGCTCCTTCCAGCGGAAATTTTGGTCCATAATCGACAATAGCAGCCAATGCATACGTACCAGTCGGTAAATCGTTAGTCATAGTAAGTTCAATATTCCTGCTAAGCTTTGGAAACACAACAATATCCTGAGTCGCGAATTGCTTTTCCTCTGCCGTTTGCATATTCGAAGCCAAGAGAAATGTTTTACAAGTAGTAACCTTATCTCCTAAATTCTCGATTGTTGCCGTAAATCTCCTAAGCGTATCGGATACTGCAGTAACTTCCTTTAAATTACTGATTTTTATCGAGTAATTCTGGTTCGACTTTGGCGATTGAAACACTTGTACACCAATACGACCGGTAACAGTAATACCGGTACTAAGAACTTTATCGGCACTCCATGTAGTCTGTTCTTTTGTCGGCTGCACGTACAACATACACCAAGTAGAACCGTACTCTTCCCCAGGAACTAACATGTTTACCTGAACTTCAATATTATCCCCAGGGTTAAGTTCAAAAAACGAAGGATTTACATTAATCCAATTTGCACAGGAACGTTTAGTAGAATTTGGAGGCAACGATTGAATGTTACCTTCGGATGTCGGTAAAAAATCAGAAATTCCGACAGAATATGAAACTCTCCGAGCACTATGGTTTGTTACAGAAATTGTCTTTGTTTGGCTGGTAGCAGGTTCAGCATCAAAAAACATTTTAACTGGTGCCACTTCAAAATCTTGGGAAACTGCCCAAAAGGGAACCAAACAAAGTATAACTAAACTCCAAGTTTTTAACTTCATAGCAAAGATTTAAAAGTTACTCCAACTGCTAAAGATAAATTTATTATTATTATAATGCAATATTATAATAAGTGTTAACATTTTAAGTTGTTAAACTTAAGTTTTTAATTGATTAAAGATAAATTTTAGTAAGATAAAATTAGTTCAAAAGTGAGGAATTGTTTTAATTGTAAAAAAATATGGTGTATTATTGTTTTTATTATTTTAAAAGAATATCTGATTTAACTTTAAACATTTAATCATTAATATAGTTAGTATTAATATCTGTATAACACAAAATTAACAACTTTAACCTCTAAGTGTCAATTAAATATTTCTACTCCAATACTGGCTAATTAATAAAAAAATTGTAGGTTTGAATAAAAAAAGTAACGGATTGAAACTTTTTAGAATAGTATTAATATTTATTTTATATTTCTTTAACCTAAGTCCTGTGTTCTCACAGGAAATTAGAGTTTTGCCCAAAGAGATGCAAGAAAACGTGGAAAGGTATAAAGAACTGGTTGCACGCTATAAACAAGCAAATAATCCTCAACAAGAAGCGTTTTACCTTAATAAAATAGCATTTATTTATTGGGGAAATGGAAACGCGAAAGAAGCAATAAACTACTTTTTACAAACTGTTCCACTTAATGAGAGGGTTGGAAATTATGCTGATATTAAAGCTGTATATAGTAACATTGCCCTCATCTACTCGGATATGGACAGGCTGGACTTAACCCTAGAATATTTTTACAAGAGTTTGGATGCCCGTCGAAAAATGAACGATAAATCAGAGGTGGCAGCGGGATTAATAGATGTAGCTTATATTCACACAGCTTTAAACCAAAACGAAAAAGCTTTAAAACTACTTGAAGAAGCATTAACTCTTTCAAAGGAAGTAAATAATCCAAGACTTATACTCAACAGCTTAAAGTTACTTTCTCAAAACTACGATAAGTTAGGCAACTCTGCTAAAGCTAACGAGTATGCATCTATGTCGAGTGTGTATGAACAACAACTGGCAACCCAGCAAATAAAAACTGAATACGAAACTAAAATTATCAAAAGCGAAACTGAAGCTGAACGTGAAAAAATGCAGCGTCAACAACAAGAGTTAATGATGAATCTGAGCGAATTAAAAGCAAAATCAACACAGGATTCGCTTAACTATATCGTTTTTTTAAAACAGGACAGCTTAAAGAAAGCAGAAGAAGAAGCTCAAAAACGGCAAACTGAAATTGACCTTTTAAATACGGACAGGTTGTTAAAAGAGACTCAGATCAGAGAGCAACATGCCCGTTCGAGAGTACAACGGCTAATCATAATGTCTTCGTTTGTATTCCTGCTATTTGTGGTTATAGGCACGGTTGTTATATACCGAAACTACAGGGATAAGAAAAAAGCAAATGAACTCTTAAACCTGCAAAACATTGAGATTCAAAATCAACGCGACCATATTCAGAAGCAAAATGAGAACATAAATAAGAGTATTAACTATGCTCAGGGGATTCAGAAGGCATTGTTGCCACCACAATCCAGCCTACAGTCCATTTTCCCAGAATCGTTCATTTTCTTTAGGCCTCGCGACGTTGTTAGTGGTGATTATTACTGGTTTAAAGAATTAACTGCTGATTATATTTCGAAAGAAAAAACTGATAAAATTGCCATTTCGGCCATAGATTGTACCGGTCATGGCGTTCCGGGGGCATTCTTATCAATGATTGGTTATAACCTACTCGACGACATTGTATTTAGAGGCATACATAAACCGGGAGCAATTCTTCAGGAATTAAATAATGGCATCCGAAGAACTTTGCGACAAGAAGAAACGGATAACAGGGATGGTATGGATATGGCCTTATGCGTTTACAATAGAAATTCAAATATTGTAGAATTTTCCGGAGCTAAAAACCCACTTGTATATGTAACCAATAACGAAGTTTTCAGGCTTAGGGGAGATAAGGAATCCATTGGCGGAGGTATGGGATACATGGAAACTGAATTTAGCACTCATACCATTCATGTCGATAACCCTACATGGTTTTATATGTTCTCCGATGGGTTTATCGACCAATTTGGAGGCGCCGAAGGTCGTAAATTCATGATTCGTAATTTTATCGACCTTTTAGGAAGCATCTCCATATTAACTGCGGACCAGCAACGCGAAATGTTAAAGAACACCCTAAAGGATTGGATTGGAACAAAGTACCCTCAGGTTGACGACATACTGGTTGTTGGATTTAAAGTTGAACCGAACAAGGAGATTGTGTAATAATTAATGTAGAAAGGACAAAGGCTAAAGGAATCAACTAAAAGGATAAAACTTAAAGGGCGAATTATTTTTCAAGCTATTTTTTTCACCTCTTTAAATCTGAAAATCTTTATTTTATCAATAATATTTGTACATTTAATATTTTTTATTGTATTTTTAAATTGCAATTAATCAGACAAGTTGAACATTAATGTTAAACCAAATT
>ERZ795053.1562-NODE-1562-length-28991-cov-19.492466_pt1 | contig 28991 bp, 28 predicted proteins | sample MGYA00375137_ERZ795053 | MGnify/ENA primary metagenome ERZ795053 (study PRJEB30182, sample SAMN05720284) | activated sludge metagenome | isolation source: Anaerobic digester | place: Hong Kong | collected 2014-12-17 ...
GAGATGGAGCAACTGCTTTCTCTCCAGACTTCTTCTGCTTAATGATACTACTAATTGTAGACTGAGCAGCTGCAGCATTTTCTTTAGCTACATTTACAGTATCTGCCTTTCTAGCAACAGCTTTACCTGTTTCCTTAACAGCAGAAGCGACACCGTGTCCAACTACGCCAGCTGCACCCTTAACTTCCTTAGCAGTAATTTGAGCATCTTTAGCTATCTGCTTTGTCTTACTAACTACTGCGCCAGCAGGAGTTAACGCGGCTTTAAGTGCAATTCTAGCACCTCTATTTTGAACATTTTCTTCATTTATCCAATCATTAGCTGCATTCTTATAGGCATTATCCTTTTCTTCAGACTTAGCTTCTGCAATAGTCTGCTTAGAATTAGACAATCCTTCATCATGCATAAGATCGAATTCCATGTTCTGAGCGACAGCTTCAGAAGTAGTAGACATAAGTTCTTTAGCTTCTTCTGTACTAGACATTGCTACACCAGCTTCAAGCTCAGCTTGTTTTAATCTAGCAACATTAGCATCAATAATAGCTTCTCTACTGACACCTTTCTTACCATTTACCTTATAATCTGCCTTAGTCTTTTCGTTAGACAGTTTATCAGAAACGTCTATTTGATGTCGTAACGCTTCATTAAGCTTATCTTTATACTTCTCTTGTGTAGAGATAATTAAACCAGTCTTAATGTCATTATTTTCTTCGATAGACTTAGCATCTTCTTCAGTAATAATACCATTAGCAATAGCTAACTCTACTGCCTTCGTAGAAGCTCTAGTTGCTATAGACATATCAAGCTTATCCTTAGTTGCCTTAGACTCGAATTTCATCGTAGCAATCTCATCTTGAAGAGTCTTCTGTTTATCATCATATTCAGCCTTAAGATCATTAAGAGCCTTCATATTATCTGCAGTTTGAGGAGAATTCTCGAATGATTGCATAGCAGCAGACTCAAGTTTCTTATAAGTAATAAGTCCTTTAGTGAGCTCTTCCATTTTCTTCTCAGCTTCTTCAACCTGAGCAATAAGTTGACGCTCTTCTTGAGTATAGCTACCAGTGTCGTTCTCAACTTCCTTCTTAACTTCATCAACGATATTCTGGAAGTCTCTTGTCTTCTCTTCAACTTCATCAGCAACTTCTTTTTCTGCAGCATCGACTCTAGCTTGAGCATCTTCAGAAATTGCTTTCTTTTCATCAAGAGCATTTTGTTTACGTGCTTTAACAGACTCAGCAGTAATCTTAGCAATTCCTTTAGAAGAATGAGAATCTGCCGTAACGTCAGTAGCAGCTTGTAACATCATACCAAGCTTAGTACCATGTCTGTCTTTAGTTCCCATAACGTTACCTTCTTCATCATAAATGTTATCTTCACCAGCAAAATATTTGCTAGAAGCTCTTTCAAGTAATTTATGAGGAGCATTTCTAAGAGCAGTATTAGCTTTATTCTTAAGATTAGATACCATTCCGCCTCTACTCATAAATGAGCTCTCCATGCTCTGAGTTGCTTCATGAACTTTTTCATTGATAGCCTTATTAAACTTCCAAAGTAAAAGTAAAAGAATAAGAACAACAAAAAGTTTTTCAAATTCAGGACCAATGATAATGGAAACAGCAAACATAATAGCATCAAATATTATGCTGTGTATTGTAATTTCTACAAAGCTTACCATAATTAACGCTACTAAATCTCGTCCAGTATTTACTAGTTTTTCTTTACCAGTAATCATCAACGGACCTGCTACAGCTAATCCTAATAGAGCTACAATCATCTGTATTTTTGCTAATAAAACATCTTTAGCATATCGCCATAAGCAAAGACACATTACTACTAGAATAGCTGTAAATAGCATCATTCTAAGACCACCCATACCAGAATCTGGATGAGCTATTCCATACATCATTTGTCTTAAAGTTTCTTTTTGAGCATCCGTACCGTCATTATAAGTATCTTGCATCCAAGTGATCATAGATCTTACTTTTTTATCGGCGACAGTAGGATTAGTACTTGGGAATTCAATATTTTTATCTGTTTTCTGAGTAGCACTAGAATCAGCAAACCAGAAATAATATCCTAGATTTCCGCCAAAATTAGCTTCTAAATCTAAACCGTCTTCAATACCTACAAGATCAGCATAAGCTTTACTATAGTCAGTATCACCTAAATCTGTCATGTCAAGCGTATTTATATTATTTACTCTAAATTGAGTACAAATTTGCATATCAATAAAACATTTATTGATTAAACTCATTTCTTGCATTTGTACTATCTTATTTTCGTTTCCTGGATCGTCTATATCTGTTATAAATATGTCACTACCTGTTCCAGAAGTAGCTGCTCCAGCAATACCATAAGTAATTTCTGAAACAGCAGTAGAACAAATAGAACCAAGATCTGTAATTCTTCCAGACAAAGCTGCTCCAGTAATAAGCAAACCTACGCCTACCCAAACTATTAAATCTTTAAATCCTAAATTTCTACTAGTTCCTTTAGCATAAGAAATAGCTAAGCCTACAACTGAGAACATAAATAATATAATACAAATACCAGCAAATACTGATAAGCTACTAGTATCGCTATCCCAAATGAAAGCTTTAGTTACTACTTCTTCAAGCTCATCCATTCTTAGCATTTCAAGAATTATGGGCATATCGATATTTTTACCCATAACAATGAGTCCAAGTATCTTAGTTACAAAACCAGCTAAACCAGTCTGAATAAAATAATAAAAGTTACCCAAGACATGTCCAGATTCAGAAGAACTACAAGATAGAGCATATAAACGTAAAGATACTACATTACTATCGTTTACTTGTTCCAATGCTTCTAATGATAAAGAGTCAGTTGATTCTATATCTATACCAGTTCCCCAATAAGCCTCTGGATCTATAGTTTTTCCATCTATAGTAAATGATTGAAATAAACTAGTTTCTGGATAAGCATAATAGCCTTTAAACAAGTCTATTCTATCTCCATCATCTTCAGTAGTTTCTCTATATGGAACTTCACCAAAATATAAGATTAGATCTCTTTTGGATCCATATAATATATCGAAACCTACTTTATTTACAGTAAGACCATCTCTGCCAGCATCAGAATAAGGATAATTTTCATTAGCACTAGCATAAATGGAATCATTTATCATCATAAAATCTTCATCATGCTTACTAAATCCATCTGCTGCATAAACTATTATAGAAGAAGAGACAAATATAATGCAGGCTAAAAGCAGCACAATAGGGTATGCTGCCTTTTTATATTTATGTAACTTTTGCATAATTTTCTCTCCTTATTATATTATCCTACGTTCGCGCCACTCATAATATATTCATAATAATCTAATGTAGTGCAACGCATAAAGTTGTTTGTGTCATAGTTATCATACGTAACTACAGCGGTGTCTCTGAACTCTAATCCATCTGAATCTAGAAAAGTAAATTCTACAAATACTACTTCTTCAGTAGAACTATCTAATATAGTAGAACTAATTACTGTATCATCTTTATGACAAGCATCTACAAAATTATTTTCTATCATCTGATGCATTCTAAACCTGTCAGCATTTTGACCAGGAGTCATATATTCAGTGTGAGAGTAGGTGAATTCCTGCGTATCATAATGCTCTTCTTCACCTAAACTCTCTACTGTTGTAGTAAATGTTTCATTAGTAGCGTAAGCTTTTGATTCATCTACAATAACATCGGTAGAATTAGAGTTAAGTTTTAGTATTACTATCGTAATAATAGCAATTACAAATATACTGATTATACATATAAGAATAATCAAATGCTTTCTACTTAACATAATTTATTTACTCCTTAAGAATCACTTCCATAAATTCTAATAACTTCGCAGAGTCTACCTGCTCTGTCTGATATTGGGGTTATTTGTACACCATCATCCCAACTTCTAGCCTCAACAAAAGAAGGTACTCCGTCTACGTAACCTACATATATACCAGCATGGTTACTAGTTACTCCAGCCACTCTAGAGAATAATAAAATATCTCCAGGTTGTATTTCATCTAGAGGTATTGCTACTCCCATAGATCCATACATTAAGCTAGTTTGATGAGGAGCATAAATAGTTCCTCCATCTGGCATAACTATACTAGTACTACTTGCATCATATGTTCCTTCTACACCATATATTGCGCAACATATAGCTAGTCCAGAACAGTCGTAATTGTTAAGAACGGTACCATTAGCGCACTCATTCCACCTACCTTCTTGAGAACCAAATCCTCTAAATTTATCTGTGTCGTGACCATCGTGACCTACCCATAAATAACCAACTATATTACCACTAGCATCTCTATCTTGAGCAACAGTCATAGCATAGTCAGCCATTCTTTGTCCATATTGACTAACAGGAGCTCCATATACAGGAGTTCTTCTAGAAACTATCATACCTGGATATTGTCCAGATACAAATCCGGTACCAGATGGACTCCAAGCAGTAGGAGCACTGCTAAACCCATTAGTAAAAGTAGCAGCATTTTCAAATTGAGGATTTATACAATACCATTTATAAATACCAAATTCTTCTGGATAAAATAGCATTTCGTTAGTTATAGTGTCTGGTACACAGAAATTTGGAGAGGTTATTGGCCCTTCGAAACCTCCCATTAATCCTAAACCAGAATCAATAACGGTAAAGCATCCTTTTACGCTATCAAAACCTGTTACTAAGAGAGCTTGTCCAGTGCTTTCTTTAACAACTACTATTCCTTCAGGATGTTTCTTATTTCCTGCATATCCATAGAGAATATCAATTAAACCTTGTGGATCAGTCCACATATCAGTATGTTCTTCTAGGGTAGCAAAACCACCCATAGCAGCCATCATAGCAGCAAATCCACCAGATCCATATGGATTCATGTCACCTGTAGCATTAACGTCCCAAGTAGTATTATTTGGAGCTGATAGGTCCCATACCCAGTTTTCATTAGTTTCTAGCGATTGGTAAGCATCTGCATTATTTCTAAAAGACAGATTAGGATCTCTTACATATCCCCAGTTAGAACCTGTATAATCTGAACCATGAGCTTGAGCAAAAGCTAAAGATCCCATAGCACTAGTGCTAGCACTATTTGGAATACTACCACTTGGATATTGCTCTAGTGATCCGCCAATTATCCATTCTCTAACTGTATTAGCTTCATTTTCAAAGCCTGGTAAATAACGTCTGGAATTAGCCTGATAATTACCATCAGCACCCCATAATCCAGCATACCAGTTGAGATTATTTAGATACCAAAATCTTAAGGTCATATTATGAATGGCGCAAGCTTCTGAAGGTCCTTGACCATCTTGCACAATATAGTGACCATTCATAGTACTAAATTTTATTTGGGTACTATCAGTTACGCAATATTGCTGATAAAAGGCACTAGCTTCTATAGCTTCATCTGGATCTATATCACAATAATAGTGAGGCGAAGCTCCAAAAGATTGAGCTAAAGATATACAAAAGAAAGTAATTGCACTTCCTAAAGTAATAATTGCAGAACATATTACTATAGCCTTAGCATTATTTATAATAAATTTAGCTATACGTTTACTAGTTGTGTATGATGACTTAAGCCTACGACCAAGCTCAGTTGATTCAGCCATATCATCAGCTTTTTGCTTTGCTTTTCCACCTAAAAATTTAGCTTTATTTTTAAATCCTTTTTGACTAAGGAATTGAGCAGCAGAAGAGTTTTTAATATTTCCCTTAAGCTGATTAGCTGTATCATGAGCCTCATCAACAATGGGATCAGTCACTTTATGAGCAGCACGTTCACTAACGTTTTTTACTTTACTCTTCCAATCACCCATAATTTACTTACCTCGTTATTATAAGTCTCTCATTGCAGAAAGAATAGTAGTCTTATCTTTTCTAGAAAGACCACTAGAGAGAGAAGCGATATAATTCTTTATATCTTTCTCTGAAGCCTTAATAGAGAAAGAAGCATCTTTGTCATCCATCTTACCAGAAATATTGACAAAATTCATGCCTTTCTCATGTCTGACAGAAATAGAAGCGCCTTCGAGAATATGCTTACATCTTCTCTTTCCTACGTTCTCGTCTGCTGCGAAGCAGAGGCTGCAGCCTCCTCCTTCGAGTGCTCTGATTTTTCCTTTGCGGGCCATAGTGATATTCTCCTTTCAAATTATGTAATCGCTGTGATTTTCCATGTTTGTTCTTGTCCACTACCTACAGGTTCAATTGTCATGTATGCTTTTACAGTATACTGTAAACCTTGAGGCATTTGAATTGAATAACTAACTTCACAATTATATCCCATTTCATTATAACCATCGTATAATTGGAAAGATACTAATCTAACATATGAAGCTCCATATGTATTAAATGATCTATAGTTAAAGAAATCTTGTGAAGTATCTCTACCACTGTAAAGGTCTCCTAAGATCTTATCAACCTTAATTCTAGCGGCAGTATTAGATTGCTCATCTGCTTCTAAAATACCCTCAAATGAGTATGCAGAGTTTACAGCAATAGAACTAAAATCTGTCTGATGTACTTCATCTAATACATAAAGATTAAGATTAGAAGCTGCTCTATATCCAGAAGTAATTGGGTTATTATTAGAATCATAGTTGTAATAATATTCTACTGGCAAATAGAAATTATATCTTACTGTAATAGGCTGACTTCTTTGATAGATAGAACCATTACCTACAACATAATATTCAATTTCTTCATCTCCAGTATTGTTATTTTTCATATCAATACTATCCATTTCTACATCATCTAAAGGATCAGTAGTTTCTTCTGTTTCTCCTGTACCTTCTTCAGTAGCAGTAGGATCTACATCTTCCGGTTCATATACAAAGGCAAGATTTACTAATTGAGACTCATTATTACCAAAAGTATATGCAGCATTTTCTACTGGCTGAGTTTCTTCTGGGACAATTTCAGCAGGGACAGTCTCTTCTGGAGTTGTTTCCTCAGGAGTTGTCTCAATTGGTGTAGTTTCTGTAGGCTCTGAGGTTGTTTCTACTTCATTAGCAAAACCATTTCTATGTAATCTATCAATTACAGCTTGATCAGTTACTAGAACATCAACAGGCTTCATTGTAACATCTACAGAGAAATAAACTTCTGCTAAATAATTAGAAGCAGGTCTTACTCTAGAAATATATACAGAATCCTCAACTACATCTACCCATTCATAGGCACTTCTATCATAAGAAACGCTTTGGAAGAACAGTGGCTCACAAGCATCTCTAATAAAATTATCAAGTCCAGCCTGTGGAAAATAGTTTACGTTTGTAGCTATTTGAGCCTGAACTTGATCCATCTGTAATCCTTTCTTAAAGAAAGTATTATATGTACCAAAAGTAAGTAAAGATATAGCAACTACAGAAGCAACTGCTATAATAATAATCTTATTTCTTTTCTGCGCGTTATGTAAAGCGATAACTTTTTGTTGTCTATCTAGTATTTCTTGCTGTATAGCTACTTCACGTTCTCTTTGCTTTAGAGCTTCCTCTGCAGCAATTTCTTCGGAAGTTTTTCCTAGTATCAGTTTAGGCATTTTTAAGTTCCCTCCTAAATAATATTACATTATATATTTATACTTTAAAGACACAATCTATTAAAATTAAATAGCTCTTCTCTAAATGATTTTCACATTCAGATTTTCATTTTTTAAGTGAAAATAGTTATACGAAAATGAAAAGTTTATATGAAAAATGAAAACAAAAAGAAAGACCCAGACCACAAGGGCCTGAGTCTCTCCATATGATCGCTAACCAAATACACTACAAAACATTAAACAATACTGATGCATATGTCTAACCGACGCACACAATATGACTAGTGTAGTGGTTATAATCAACTTAAGTAGATTGTGTTTCCATATCAGTAGCTTGAGCTGCCATAGGATCTTCTCTCAATTCACTTGAGTTGTATTCTCTTATAACATTATCAATTTCTCCCAATACTACAAATTTAACACATATATTTTCTGGTATTGTTCCAGTCGTAGCTACATTATAAGTATCTCCCATAGTGATAAGCTGTAAAGCGACTACTTCGCATCTATCATCTAATTCTGGTAATGAATAATGAACTATGAATTCAATAAAGTCATCATCATGCTCTACTTCTATAATTCCAGGATAATCATTATTATTGCTAATAAGAGTCATTCTGTATTCTTCAAATGTTTCATCGATCTGATCGATCAACTCATTATATTTAGATTCAGTTACTACATAAGTAACGCTTCCATCTTCATTCAAAGTACCAGAAATAAAACCTTCATCTGAATTAACTGATTCATCTATGTCAGCTTGAGTAATACCTTCATTTAGCCAAGAACTTAGAAAAGTAACAGTTCGTGAATTTTCGTTTGAACTTTCGATTACTTCTGATATAATAGTTCCTTCAGATACGTTAGATTCATTTGGATTCGTTGTATTCTTATTACAACCAACAATACCAATTAAGCTTGCACATAATAAAATTGCTACAATTTTTTTCACTATATAAGTTCCCTTCTAAAAATAAATCAAAACCACTTATCTCTTAAAACGTCATCAGGATCTTTACTCATTACATCATAGTCTGGTAATGGTAAGATTGAGTCGTCAGGAAGTATCATAAATCTACCTGCTCTTATTCTATCAGCATAAGGATTGTATTTTTTACTTGCCTGAGCTCTAGCATAAGCTTCCATCCACTTATCCTTCTTACTAATCTCTGTTTTAGATTTTAGAAATAGTTCATCTGGAGTTTCGTCTCTTTGAACTGAAGGTTGAGCAGAAATTTCAGGTTTATTTATTACCTGTGGTCGTGGTTCAGTAGGTTGCTGTACAGTAGGTTGTACAAGATCAACTACAGGTTCTACAACCTTAGGCTTCTCTATTGGCTTATAGACAATAGGTTGTTCCTGAGCGAGTTGCGGTCTTTCAAGCTTCAATTTTATCTTAGTCGGTGTTTTTGGCCCCGACTGAGATATTGGAGCTATAATCTTAATTGAAGTCTGTTCGGGCGGAATAACACGCACAGGTTGTTCAGGAACTTCACTGTATACAATACCAGAAGCATCTTGATCTTGCAGTTGTTTCATATAATCCGCAAGTGACATGTATTATTCCTCCTATACAAATAAATTCCTTACATTATGGTGAAAGTAGAGCACCAGCTTCAGTTTCTACTTGGCTCATCGCCTTATCAGCAATATCGGATGCAGTATTTCCTAATGATGCATAGTTTACAGCTAAGAAAATCAAACCAATACAAAGAATAAGGAAAAGTACCTTACCAATGATAGGTAAAATAGATCCACCGGATTTAGCGTAAGCAAGACCATCTTTAACAATGGCGATGATTAAGAATATTGCAATAATAGCACCACCGATACCAGCAGCCCACTGAACTACCCCAGTCATGAAGCTATTTTCAGTAACGTTATCAACAGTATCTAACACAACAGGCATTGCCTTATAACCAGCTGACATTAACATTGCAAACATAATGATTCCTCCTTTAAAATTTTCTAATCATGTAGTCGAATATAACCTTCATCTGAGCATTAGTAAAACCAGACATAGTATATTTACTTTGCTGTAGATCATTGATTACATTCTTTGCGATTTGATTCATAATAATATCGTAATTATAGTTGGGCATGGAAGTATCTACACTTTCCTCTATTTCTTTTTTGTGTCTTCCACGAGGCTTCTTGCCTACTATATTATTATTAAATAGTTCTTTAGCTTCTTTAGTCTCTTCAATACTTTCCTCAACGGCCTCAGGTTCTTTTTCTACAGGTAGCTGAGACGAAGCTTTTGCTTCTTCTTGTTTCTTAGGACTAATAGAAACTTCATAGTCATTAAATGACTTGTTCATAGATGTTCTAGCTGCTGGAGACATTTCTTGGAAAAAGGTGTCATCTTCCACGTTATCTAGTAGAGCAGCGGTGGCATCTGCTGATACTATAGATTTATTAGTATCACCAAATTGATCTAGTATATTTGACATAATTACCCTCCATCGTTCTCATTCTGTCTGGGCTGAATTAGATTGTTGAAAGTTGATTTATGAGACTCTGATCCACTTTTACCATTTAATTTAATTGGATTAAGCTTGATCTTAGGCTTTGTCTCAGCTTTATTACTAGAAGAAATAGAGCTCATTCCTTCCTCAATCATAGCCAATTCTTCTTCTTCTGTAGTCGGTTCGAAGGACATAAGCTGTACTTTCATCTTGAATTTTCTAAACTCAGTATTAATATCTTTAAGCTGTTTCTTAGCAGTATCAGCTTCTTCTGTAAGTTTAGTATTTTCTTTCGCCAATCTATTAGCCTGTTCCTCAAGACTAGTTATAATATTATGTACATCTTCAGGAAAATATCCATAAGGTTTGGATATTCTAAGACTATATCTTTTAGCGACATCAGGTAGATTTTTCTGAAATTCCTCCGCAGATTGCGCAGTTTGGTTTTCAGATTGGTTGTCCTTCTTTTTGACCATCTTAAACTACCTCCGCATAATCCTTTATTGTTTTGTCATACTTGATTCTAACTATTTTATTAGCAACTAGAATCTTATTATATACAGTTTTCTCACTAGTAGTTTTATATTGTTCAGAATCTAGTTTAGCATAGATACGAATCATAGCGCCAGGCTGAAGAATTGATTCCAAATATTCTGTAATAATTTCTGGAAAAACTACGCGAATATAAGTAAATCGATTCTTCTTTTGTCCATCCAGGCAGTTATATTCGCCCGTAATGGAAGAAATATTGAAGCTGGCTATGTCCTCATGTAACTTAGTATCTTTTTGGACACAGCCATCGATTATAATTTGATTCATTTGCTCATCCTCACTCTATTTTTGTTATGTTGTCAAGATTTTCAATAATATCATCTTTCTCATCAATGAGATACCATGTTCCACCCCATTCAACTCTATTTACAAGACTATCAATATTACCAAAAGCAGCGTCAATAGGAGCATACCTACTAAAGCTATTTACAACAAGTTCATTAACATCTTCATACTCATTAGAAACACGAGTTAATACGATGTGTAACTTATCCTTGATGCCGTCACTAGCTTTATATACTTCATTCTCTTGCTTTCCAGTAAGAGCTGCGATCTGCTTAATAATAGATCTAACAGAGTTGATAGAAGTGTTACTTGTAATATTAATTCTATCAGCGTTTTTATAAACATATTGAATAGGAAGTTTCTTATTCATGTAGTCAATACCTGTATCATAGAATACTACATCATAATTATCACGAAGCAAATCAAATATAGTCTTCCAGAACTCAAAGTTCTCTGATACATGCTGTTCATCTCTAGATGGAGCTAGATAGAAGTCAAGATTAAGACCAAATTTTTCACTAACAGCCTTATATTTCTTTAAGTCCTCAAAAGTCTTATGACCTTGCTCGAAGTCTTTATAGAAACCTCTAACAGTAGGACCAACTTGGTTAGTAGTAACTGCTACTTGCCCGTCAATAACATCAAAATCAGCAAAAGCAATCTTAAGATGAGGATGAGTCTTAGCAAATCTATAAGCCATCATACAAGAAGTGAATGTTTTACCAGTACCACCTTTTGCACTACCACACATAACTACTGTGGCAGGCTTATTAGACTTTTTAACTGCATCAAATTCGCCACTATCTACTAATAGTTCAGCATTAGGACCTACAGCAGATGAATTAGTAGGTGCGATGTCTCCAGCAACTTTTAATCCACCCGTTAGTTCCATAATACTACGAGAAGGATTTGGAGTACTAAAAGCGGACTGCTTAATTGTAGGAACTACCGGAGCTACTACTGGAGCTGGAGGAACTGGAGGCGTATATTCAGGAACTACAAGCTGTACAGGCTCAGAAACAACTGGCTGAACAGGTTCAGGAATAGTAGGCACTACAGGCTGAACTGGAGCAACTGGAGGAGTAGGAGTTTCTACTACAGGAGCTGAATATGTAGGTTCAGGCTCTTCTTCAGGCTCTTCTTTAATTTCAGGAGTTATACCAAATTTAATTTCTTCTACTGGCCCAGGTTCAGACCCAAATACTGGGGCCTGAGCATTAGGATCAATACAGACCTTCTCATTAACTTCAAAGCTAGGAGCAGGGTCAGTATTAAAACGATAAAATTCAATATCTCCACTTTCAACATATGATTCTAGTTCATCATACAGCTCTTTTGTTAAAATGATTGTATGATACCAAAGGCCTTCATCTAAATCTAATCCGTCATCGGAATAGGCTCTCTCAAGGAATTCTTCTGAAGACCAAAGTTCGACTTGAAATCCGTCAAGTTCTTTCGGTATTTTGTTTATATTACTTACGACAATAAACATAAATTCCCTCCTTATTTAGATTAAATATACTTTAAGCATTAGCTGTTTTCTTAGCTCTTATTCTATTTATAGCATGTTTTGCTCTATTAAATGTCTTCTTTGTAAATCTAGAAATATCATTAAGGGATAATCCAAGAACTGTGATACAAAGTAAAGCATAAATAAAAGCCATTATGAATCCTTTATCGACGAATGTTATATAAAGACTTACCATGATATAAATTTTAATAGCTGCTATAAAGTAACCTGCAGCAGCTTTCTTTAAAGTTGCTCCAAAGTCCTTAATACCAGTATTTTCTTTAAACAATTCTATAAATGAAAAATAGATTATTTGTAGAACAGTTATAAGAATAATTATAAAGTTCTTAAGTCTTTCATAAATAGCAGGAACTAGAAATAATAGCAATGCTGCATTTACAAGCATATTAAATCCTTCTGTACCAAAACTATTATTTAATTGTCTTGCTCCAGTATAATTTATTCTAGTCTCTCCTTCAGGATAATATTGAGGAGAAATATCATACTGAGCATCTACAATTCTAAACATATCAGCATATAGTCTACTATTATAAGCAGTAGAATTAGCTATTGGGAATGCAGCATCAGCATCTTTATCTTGAATCTTACTATTATCAGTCATTGTACAATCAATGTGGTATTCTGTACCACAAGAATAAAGCAAAGCTGCCCAGTTTCTAATCTTCTTACCGCCACCAACAGGAACAAATACGTCTCCAGTTAACTCAGTACTATTGTAGAATGGGTTATCTGAATTATATAGTGGATTACCATCCGCGTCAGTATCTTCAGCATGAGCATTACTTTGTGGATAAGCTGATACATTAATATTTCCATCTTCATCTTGATAGGCTGCTAAGTTAGCATAATTGGTATATAGATCTTCGTATTCATAACCAAACTGTCCTCTACACCAAGGATCAAATATAGCTGTTTTCCATATAACAGCTCTAGTAGCTAAAGTATCATTTTGAACAGCGATTACTTCGTCTCCAGATACAGCCTCAGCTAAAGCAGAATTAAATATTCTGTCAACAGCGCAGGCAGCACTAAATGCTATTTCATTGAATACTGTAGGATTATACATACTACAAATTATAAAACCAATACACATAAAGCTTATACAGAATCGCAGAACAATGTCTTGAGGAGATCCTTCTATACCTCTAGCATATTTTGCAATCTTCTTTACTAAAGATGCAATTAAAGCTATTACACCTAAAGCAATGAGGATCCATATTGCTGGCATAAGGGATATCCAGTAATCACTAGTTTCTACGTCATTTAGTATGTCTTTAGCTGTAAAAAGAAGTTCTTCTCCTAATAGCAAAGATATACATGAAACTATGCGTTTAGCAATAGTCATAGAGAATGACCCAGATACATAAAAGAATCCAGAAAATCTAGCCCCAGTTTGAGCAGATACTCTAGGATCAGCATATCCGCTATGAACATCGTCTCCAGACAAACATTCAGGTCTACTAGGATATACTTGAGTAGATAAGTAGTTTGATGGTGAATAGTACACTGTCTCCAAAGACACTAAATCATCTATCTTATCTTGATCCCAAGCAGAATAAACATGATCTATTAGACCTGGAGCTAAAGTAGCTTCTCCTAAATAGCGATACCAATGTAGATCTTCTCCATATAATTCAAATAAACTATAAGTAGGTGACGTGTCATCTTCTCCAAACAGAGAATTAACATAGCCATGATATACGCTTTGATTATTAGCGTCTAGCTCATCTTTCTTATTTATAGTCAGATAGCCTGCACTAGTTGGATAATAAATAGCTGGAGTAGCATAGCTTTCTACCATTCCTACATCATAGATACCTGTATGTAGTTTAACAGGAATAAGTCCAGCTCCAGAAATAATATTGTTTCCATAGCGAGAATCCCAACTCTTACCTGCTAGTTTTTCTAAAAATTTAGAAGCATATGTATTTCTAGTGGAGCAAGCTCCTTCTTTATCTGCAGGAATTTCATAATTATATACTAAATAATTAACACAATCTTCAATACTAGCGTTTTGATAATCTTGCATATATGTGTTCCATACAGATTCCCAGCCAGGTTCTATAAATATAAAAGTTAGCTGAGTTTCTATATACCACCAAGCTGTACTATTTTCTTCAGCAAAGCTCATTAAAGAATCACATCGTCCGCCTGTCCACTGAACAATGCCTATACCACAAGAACCTTCTCCATGATTAAAATAAGCAGATACGTTCATATTTTTTCCTGAACCAGGTAAAGTATGAGTTATTCCGCTTTCACCATTTCTAGCTCTAGTAATCTTATCATCTGGAACATTATAAACTTTTTTAAGCATAAGTGATACATAATCAGCTCTATGTTCCATAAAGTATTGTGGAATTTCTTCATTATATTCTCCACCTGGAGTATAACCACATTCATTTGCTAAGGAAACGTTAGAACATCCTTCAACTACCCAAGGTCTACATGAGCCTTCTCCAGCAATATTAGCTAGAACAGCGCAAGCTTGATTGTCAGACATTCCATAGCTTTTACAAACTGACCATATTTTGTATACATTCTGATCATACTCGGAATTAAACTGGCTAGAATCCTCAGCGTCCTCATGGCCAGTATAATCCGCGCACGTGACAGCAAAAACGACATTATTACATAAAGAAACTAAAAATGAAGCAATTAAAATGCAACAAATTACCTGCATAATTACTGTTGGCCAAGTTTTATGACTCGCCACCAGTTTCTTGTTCGTCGTTACTCGGCGACTCTGAAGCAGGTTCTTCGTTACTCGTCTCATCGTCTACATTTCCTTTCTTATTAGTCATTTCGCGTCTATTAAACTTTTTATCATATCCTTGCTTACTATAAGCATTTTCCCAATGAGTAGTATCTTCATTAAAGTAGTCAGATTCTCTATATTCTTCCATACTTCTCTTCATTCTATCATACTTCTCATCTGTCCAATTATCACTAGAAGGCTCATTCATAAACTTACTCTTATCTGTTCCATTCTTAGAAGCATTCATAAAGTGATCATAGGCGTCAGCTCTTCTGTAAGCAGTTCTTCTATCTTTAGCAGTATTTTTAAGATTACCATTTTCGTCATAGAAGTAGTCATACTGCTGCTCAAGAGACATATTATTCCATTCTTCATCAACGTCTGAACTTTCAGCATGTTGTTTATTTCTTCTATATTGACCACCACCAGGTACACACATATCAGCAAAAGCAACTACCCATTTCATAGTTCCAGGGAAATATGCTCCATGTTGAATACTATACCACCAATTAAGTAGCTTAATAGTAAGTAAGAAGAACATAATAATAATAATTACTCCAACAAATCCTTCAAGATTCATACTAATTAGTAACATTACTCCTGCATACATTCCTAACATTATACAACCAGCAGTCGGAGCAAAAGTTTGCAATAACATCTGTCCCCATGATTTTCCTTCTGCACGACCTAAAATAATCTTAAAGAAGAAAATATAGAACATATACCATTGCCAGAAGAACGTAAGCAACTTAAGTAAAGATAAGAAACACATAAAGAGTGCTAATAATAATTTAACGATTAGATCAGCCGTTCCTGACTGGAATTCACCATTATAGTTTTCATTCTCAGTTACATTAATTTCTATCTCAGATCCACTACTACTTTCTTCAAATTCAACACGAGGAGCCATAAAGTGATCTACAACTCTATAAACATTGTTATTAAGTCTAGTTCCATTTACAACTCTAACAGTGCCGTCTCTAGGATCTGTATATAAATCTGAATATAATGTACTATTAGAAGTACCATGGCGTTCAAAGGAATCCATAAGAATTACTGACCAGTGTCCAATATTCTCATTTCCATAAAGATGAGGATTTTCGAATTCCTTAGTTTCAGGTAAATCTATTAAAGTATCATCTGTTCTATCAGAACTTGTGTATAATAATTGCTCAGGTGCTAAAATACCATAACCAGTATTGTATTTAGACCAAGCATCGAGATAAGGCATATAGTAAGTAACTTCCATATCTGAAGAATCACTATATAAATACGTTAGATCAGGCTGATTATATACAGTAGCCATCTCACCTGCATTCATAATATGAGTATCTACATTCTTAACTATACCCCATATCTTATCTGGATTAGCTGCCATAGCAGTAAAGAATCCAAGTTCTATAACCAATAATAAGAAACCTATTATGATCTTACTGTCGCCAATGCTTCCTGTCTTACATAGATTGACTACGGCCTTAACTGTCTTAAAGATAAAGAATACAGCTAAGAATCCCATTAATATTAAAGCAAAATTGTTTGTCCACATATTAGTAGGAGATAGTCCGTAATCATCTAATACATCAAAATTACATAATTGCTGCATAAATACAGAAAGCTCTGTTATTTTACCAATACATGATAATAGAGTAGTTTGTGGTCTAAAATAAACTAAGATACCTGCAGGATTAATAATAAGATCTGTTATTAAAGCTCCAATTATATTATCTTTGTATTTTTCTACTCTAGGATCAGCAACATCATAATTTTCTGAATCTTTTGGTAAAAGAGTATAGATGTCAAATGGCATTACTCTAGGATCATTCTGCATTCCTATCTCATTAGCTGGATTATCGCTATCGTCTTCATCATTTGTCGCATTATAGCAAATAATCTTAACTATATTACCCATTACATCACTATAATAAGGACCACAATAGTTCTTTATATAGTTAATAATTCTATTAGCAGCTTCTGGAGTCAATCTTTTATAAGACTCATAAATAGTAGGATTATTATCCCAGTAGCCATTAGCAAGACTGCTATGATTTTCAAAATCTGAATAACTAAAATCTGGAGTTAATTGATATAAACCACTATAACCTAATAAAGTACCTACAGTAATAGTAGTCTTTTCATCTCCAAATGTATCATTTTCACACTCTCCATCATCTCCAGTATTAGGAATAAGACATTGTGTATAAGCAACACCTTGCATTCCATATTCTGCTTGGAAGCCATCTGAATCCCCATCTAATAGACTAAGTCTACATATAAATTCTATATAGTCTTCCATAACATCTAAACAATCTTCTACTTTGTTATATATTACCATAGATGAAGGATCAACCCAGTCTGATTCTTGCCACTCAAACATATCAATTCTTATTGACAAGAAACTATCAGCAACGTCTTTAAGGTCGAAACTAACAGTACCATCATCAACTTTATAGTAATACTTTACTGGATGATTAGAATTACCGTCTACAGTAGTATCATCTAGATAAACTCTAGTTGGTATAGGAGTAGGTTCTGGAGTAGGAGTTGTTGATGGACTAGGGGTAGGCGTAGCAGATGGTGTTGGGGTAGGTTCAGGCCAAATATCCACTACAGCTGAACCTATATCAGTTCTAATGCTAGAATCCATTTCTCCAGGATCCATGCCAAGACCATATACAGATATAGGTGCTGAATCATCGCGTATTTCGTTACCGTTTTGATCATACTCAACCATATAGTATGTACCTGTACTAGCATAATCAATACACAGAGCGTCTATAAAATCCCAAGTACCATCTGAAGTAGAAAATAATCCATCAAAATAAGCTACTACTGTGCTACCATCAGAATTCCATGAATGTGGACAGTCTGAATATAAAGGGCAATCTGAACCTCCATTTAATATTATTGATTGTAAAAAAGCAGCTTTAAGTGTTTTACTATAAGTAGATTCATCATTCCACCAAGATCTTACTGCTTCCATATAGCGATTTCTACCATGTAGCCACGCTTCAAAGTCATCATAAATAGGATCAACATCTCCCGGATTTCCTATCTCACCATCATAGCTAGCCCAAGACGGAAGAGAACCTGTCCACCAAGATGGAGGGTCTATTACAAGGTCTGAGTAATCACAACCAATACCTAAATAAAGATTATAAGTATTTTCATCATCAAAACCTACATTTGAAAAAGCATTCATACCTGGATGTAATCCAAATATATTTATTTTAGAACCGCCACAATCATCCTCATAGTTATTATATCCTGTCATTAGCTGTTCAACTTGAGAATAGTATTCGAAATTATCATCTACATAATCTTCAGCAGAATCTGCTTCTTCTTCAGTAATAGTACTATCAATAAAGTCTTCTACATCTAAAAAATAACGCTCTACTGGACTATTAGCATCGTCATTTCTAGTAGCCACTCTAGCTAAGAAATATTTGACATAATATTTTTGAATAAATTCAACTAAGTAGTTGTCTTGATCTATATATCCGTGATTTAAATATGTGATAGTATTAAAGTTATCTGCGTCTGGTGCCGCAATAAAGCTAGCTCCAAACAAAGATCCGATAGCTCGCCATACTCCCTGCCAGAAAGAAGTAGGAATAATATTAGCAATAGACATAGTTTCTACAGGATATTCTCCCATATAGTAATAATTTGGAATATCAAAACCATATCTAGTAATTACGTTATCTGACTCTGCTTCTTCTCCAACTTTAACAAGTCGTTGAGTTTCATTTACGTCATAAGTAGAATCAGTATAACCATCAGCTAACATGCTTACTACTCTATTTTTTGCTAATTGTTGCAAATTAGGAGTATTGAAGTAACCATAATAATAGGTATCGTCATCTGTATTAACTTTCTTTATAACTGTATATGTTTTAAAATTCCATATCCAGTCATATAAGTTACTTACGTCATCGATACAAAAATCAAATAAATCCTCAAAGTCTTCGCCCTCAACTATATAATAAGTGACAGTATTACTATTATCGTCTTCGTCATCATCATATTCAGTATAATCATCGGCAAAAACTGTTACAAAAGATGATAATACGATAGCCAAGCAACACAGAACACACAAGAGCTTTTCAATGCACTTGGTTCTCATATTAGCCTCCTTTCAAATAATATTTAATTGTCTGTAATAGCTTCTAAAATTTCACATTCTTTAAATCCATTGTTAGACGTCCAACTATGTCTCCAATTATGAAAATTGTTATCTTCAATGATCTTTAGTCCAATGCTTTCTAAGAATTTTTCAGCAACGTTAGCTCTTCGTCTATGAGTCTTATAGTAAATGTATTTTACTGCGTTACCTTTCCAAAACTCAATGGCTTGAGCAAATAATTTCAATAAGGCTTTCTTATTAGTTACGAACACATAGTTTATTTTAGCTACCATGAAGCCGTTTACACTACATAATTCAAATACTAGAAATGATTCGCCTAGATAAAAAGTATAGCCGCACAAATCAATATTTCTATGATAATTTATACCATGTTCACTATTAATTAGTCTCTGCAGCTCTAACTTTTGCATATCCATGTAATTTTCCTCCTCGTTAGATTTCTATTAAACTATCCATATTTAGATTTTCCCAATTATAATCAACTAATTCTTTAAACTCTGAATAAATATTTATAAAATCCAATAAAGAAACAAACTCAAAGATATTGATTGCTGGTAGTTTCTTCATTAACTCCTTAACCTCTGTTGTTGTTAGAATTTCAGTATAAAATCTTTTCTGATTATTATAAAATACATCTGTCGGAATGAAAGTGAATCCTTCCAAATCATCTTCAGTAGCTGTGTACAAAATAAAACAATCCTGCCTTTTTATACTAGCTCTTAATCCTATTTTATAATATAGTTTTCTAATAACTGACCCGTCAGTATAAGCAAGAGGAAAGTCTTCTCCGATAGCTTTTAGTCTATCTAGACAATAGTAGTCAAATTCTTGTTTCTCTTTTGTCACATGTCGAGCCTCCTTTGCTTTTTATTATAAAATGCTTCTTTATAGTCTGGATAATTTTCTGTTACCCAAGCATAAATATCCAAATTTAGTTTCTTTTCAGTCTTAATTTCTTCGACTTCATCAGTAATTACTTCGATAACAAGATTTACTGTATTGTTTTTAGCAGATATAAATAAATCATTATCTATCTTACTTGAGTCACCTCTAAAAGAAATATGATATATGTTATATGTTACGTTCTCAAGTACCTCATTAATATTATTTTCGTCACAATCAACTTTAATAATATGAGGTGTTTGAATCTTAGTTTTTCTTAAGGTCCAAGTATCAGTATCTACGAAGCAAGGACCAGTTCTATCTACATAAGATTGATAATCTATCATTCCTCCTGGAGATAGTACTAAAGTATTTCCTTGATTATATGCGAATGGAGTGTGAATATGTCCAACAATAACCAAATTAAATAAAGATACGAATGAGTCAGAGAGCATGATCTTATCTGAAATAAAACTATCTTTATAGTACTTCTCAGTTACTCCATGAGTCACAAGAACCTTTTTCTCTAATGTAGAAGACCTAGCGATTTCTTCACACTGCTCTAAATACTTATCAATATTTTCGTCAGTGTCATAAATATAAGGCATCATAATAAATAAGATGTCATTTATTACTTCAGTCTTGATCTCATAATCAGCAAAATAAGTATGATAAGCCATGGCTCCAGCACTACACTTACTTTTTCTATTAGGAAAACTAAAATCATGATTTCCTAAAATAGCCATAGTAGGAATATTTGCTTTTTTAAATTTCATTTGAACTCGAGCATACTTATTCATTGCTAATACTGAAGGATTAGCTACATCAAAAATGTCTCCTGCATTTATAATTAGATCAGGATTTTCGGCTATCATAGCATCTGAAAATTCATCTAATGCTTTATAACCAGCTTGTTCATATTTATTTATGTTGTTTTCGTCTGTACGATAGAGACGACGTCCAATATGTAGATCACTCCAAATCGCTAATAGCATATTTTTACTTTCCTTTACTCAGTTATATTATTATTAAATTGACCTTGATGACTTAAGCTCAACTTTTATATATACTGAAACTGAGATAGGAATTAGCATATTTTCAAAAATATCGCTTACTAAATCAGGTGTTATAAGAGTTTCTTCTTCTCTACCAGAAAAGGCCATATCTGACATACATCTCATTTTTTCTGAACCGTATTTATAATTATCAGAAGGATCATCTCCAATAACTGAAATAATTGGAACTAGATCATATAAACTCTTAGACTTATCAATAATAGTTTTAATGTCATTTATACCTGAATTTATAGCTTCAGCCTTAAGCTCTAGAAGTACTTGTTTTCTTTCTTCATCAGTAACATTAAAAGCATAATTCACATTAGATTCACTTTTAATAGCACTATCGTATAGATCAATAAAATCATCAATGACTGTATCATTATTTTTTAGAATACAACTAATATAAGAAGATGCTTTATAAGCATCAAATTCTTGTTCTCTAAATTCTTTTCCGTCTTTAGTAACAGTTATATCTTTATAGCATTTTCTCATATTAATGTTAGTTTGTTTATAAGAATTCTCAATTAAAGATGGTTTAGAGTTCACTAGATCTCTAAAATTCTTTCTCTTCTCATTGAGTTCTGCTATAGCTTTTGATACATCTTTATTTGACGCCATTAACGTAATACTAATATTCATAATAGAAGCTTTTACTTCTCGTTTAGCTTCTGCTGAATAATGCATTATAGACATATTTTACTCCTCCTTACAAATTTATGAAATAAGTCTCTCATCATGAGAAACAACGATCCATTGATTAGTATCTTTTCTAATAATTGCTTTCACTGCAGCTAAATTGTCTGCGTCCAAATTTACAAATGATTCATCCATAATAAGTGGAAGCTCAGGCATAAATAGATCTCTAATAGCTAGGACCAGCGCTAAAGCAGCGCAAGTCTTTTCACCATTAGAAAGTGATTGTACTGGCAATATGGCAAGTCTAGTAAAATCTTTATCCCATAATTTAGCTTTATAGATACCATTTTCTATAAATAGATCAATGTATCTAGTATTGACCATTTTTACAGTTTCTGCCGCTTTCTTTACGATTTCTTCAGCATAATATTCTTTTGCTTGTTTAATATATTCTTCAGTAATAGCAATACAATTCTTTGCTTCATCGTATTGTCTAGTAGCCTCAATCAATTCACTAATCTTAGCAAAATCTTTATCCATTGAAGAGAACTTTTCTTTCTTTTCATTATACTCATCATATAATTTATTAGTCTCTTCACTATAATTGTTAATTATACTATCAAAATCAATATCTTTAGAATATTCTAACTGCTCAAGCTGTTTCTCTAAAGACCAATACTTAACAGACGTTAGAAAATCTTCGAAGCCATAACATCTATCTTCAAGTTCTCTTTCTAATCTCTGAATCTTATCATTGTCAATAGCATCATAATTAATAACAGGTTCCTTAAAATTTTTAGCTCCACAAAGAGCACACGTATCATAATTACACTTACTCTCATTAATAAGTGCTGTAATTACGTTTTTAGGATATTTTGTTAAAGGACTAGCCGTAGATTTAGATTTTTCTGCTTCTAGTTCAGCAGTAATCTTAGAGAAATAAGCACCCCACTCTTCCTTAGTAGCACCATATTTCTTCAATCTCAAACAAAGCTCTCTATCATAAGGTACTGATGGAGCGAGCTGTTTAATCAGCTCATTATATTTAATAAAGTCTTCCTTAGCTCTCTTAGCTCTAATAATATCATCATCAGAAATAAAAGCTTTAGACTTTATCTTTTCTTCAAGAGCATCTAGATCTTCTTTAATCTGATCAATTGCTGCTTGAGTAATATCTTGATTAGTAATTTGTTTTTCTAGAGTAGATTTATGCTTTTGATTGTAGTTTTTATCTTCAGCAAATGTTTGTTTAATTTCCAGCGGTTCTTTAAATTCTGACTCAAGAATATCAAATAAGTAGCTAGTATTTAGAACATTTGAGTTAGCAAGAGGGGCATATCCCCATAAAGAAGTTAAGACAGAATCTGAAATAATATCATCCAGAATTTTCTTACTGTCCATACTAGTTCTACTAATAAGTTCTTCGTTCTTATAAACTCTGTACCCAGAAGTTTTTCCAATCTCTCGTTCTATAATATAAGTTGAAGCATTATAAGTAAAAGTTAAAATAATCTTAGTTGGTTTTTCTGGATCTTTAATTAGACTTGCAAAATCTAAATTATCTGGTCTCTTATCAAACAAACACAATACAATTGCTTGAATAACAGAAGTCTTGCCTTCACCATTCTTCCAATTTAGAATAGTTATACGATCGAAGTCTAACTTTTTATGATCGAAGCACTTCCAATTAGAAATATCAATACTTAATAAACGCATCAATCTTAATTTCCTTTCTTAATGTTAATCTTGTCCTGCTGTCTATTATAATCTTTCTTAGTTTTAAACACAGTAGAACGAGGACGTAAAGGCTGCGGATAAGCGACTTTATGCCCAGGATTAACTTTTTCTTGATGATTAAGTTTCTTAATCTGCTTATTAATGTTCATAGCCTTTACCTCCATAATATATTTTATTATACTATAAAATTATTAAAAAATAAATAGTTTTTTAATCATTCATATCCCACCTTAAAAGGTGGAATCTTTCTGATTATTCTTTAAGTAAAAGATCCTGGTAACTATCTACCAGGATCTTATTAGGTTACGAAGTCAGTTATATGTATATCTTAGAAATCCATATATTCAGAATCTTTAGATGCTGGGGCAGGAGAAGAAGTTTCAGCTGCAGAAGTTTCTGCGGCAGGAGCCTCAGTTGAAGCAGTTTCTGCTGGAGTCTCTGTAGCTTCACCATTTACACTAGCGTCTTTCTTATAACCAAAAAACTCTACGGAATCAATGGCGATACGAGTACCGTAAACCTTAGTAGTGGTACCATCTTCGTTCTTCTTATCATAGTTGTTATTATTAACTTCACCTACGATAATCATTGTAGATCTAGCTGGGAAATTATTTTTAATAAACTCAGCTGTCTTACCCCAAGCAATATAACTAAACCAATCACAAGGAGCGTCGCCTTCTTTTACGAAACGTCTATTGACTGCTCCCTGGAATGTTACGTATACTTTTCCATTTGTTGATGTTACGAGCTTAGGATCATCTTTTCCAATTGTTACTGTCTGAATTACTTTGTTCATGTTTTAATTACTCCTTATATGTTACAGAATTTAACTTTTAGGTAGCCAGACTTCGTTACCTTATATAATTAAATAGCTTTTCAACTATTTAATATATTATAATAAATTCCGTTCAGGAGTAAATTAAATTAGGCATATCTTTCCATATTAGAAAAACGTTCAAGAGCTTCTGTAGTGTGCATACCAAACAATCCTGCACTAGCAGCTTCCATTACTTCATAATAACTGTCATCAATAAACATAATCTCTTCTAGAGACAAGTTATCTCTCTCAGCAATCATTTGCATAACAGCCACTTTATCGTGTCTAGTATGAACTGAGATCAATTCACCGTGATGTAAAAAATTACCATCATAGCATTCTCTAAGTCTATTAAATTTAGAATTATATTCAAAAGAATTCTTACACTCAGTTAATCCATAAATCATAACTCCCTTAGCCTTTAAAAAATTAACAAGAGATACTAAAGCTTCAGGAGCTTTGCAATAAATATATGCATTATTCTTAATATTATATGCCATCCATTCCTTATCATCAAGAATACCTACAATACGATTACCATTTTCTTTATCGTTAAGACCGTTATAGTCATACATTTTAAGGCATAGAGCAGTGTTATCTACATCTAAAAACAATGCTTTTATCTTATCTAATTTTGTTGCTATCTTACTTCTCATTTAATTTCACCAATTCTTCAATAAGTTGAAAATCTGACAAACTTACTTTTCCATAAATATTATCAAGAAGTTCACCTTTCTGCTAAACTCTTCTTAAGATCTTCTACCTTTACGTCATAATAGGCACTAAGCTTCTTAAGTGATTCTGAATCAGGAAACTTAGTTCCCTTTTCATACTGCAACATAGTGCTAACAGAAGTACCAAGATAATTGGCTACTTCCTTAAGAGTTCTATAATTTTCTAATCTGAGTCTAAATAACTCATTCTTAGTATTAAGAGTTGACTTATACTTACCTGTCTGCTTCTTAAAAGTAAGCCATGCATCATGAACAAGCTCATTTAACTTGTCAACAGAAATACCATACAACTTAGCTAATTCCTTTGCCTCTTCCTTATACTTAGGACCAATATTCTTATTAGTACCGTTCTCCCAATTATGTAAAGTCTGAGGAGTAATTCCTGTAAGTGACGTGATATTTCTTAGAGAAAGACCTTTATTATATCTTAGATCTGCTAACTTAGAAATATATGTCTTTCTAATAGTGCTATTCTCTGCTCTGTTCATATTAATTTCTCCTATTATTCACAAGTTTCTGAATGATAATAAAATCATTATAATCAATTTGCCCATATAGTCTATCAAGAAGACCTTTATATTTATCTTCTGAGGTCTGTTTATCTTCAATCTTTGGAGTTACTATAGGCTTTTCTTTAGTAAGCTTAATTGTCTTAGCCTTTGTTTTTTTAGTTACTTTCTTGTTAGAAGTAGTTTTAGCTGGACCACTATAATCTGCTGTAAGAATATCAGCAATATCATTTACCGGAGTATTTAGCAGAAAAGATAGCGTATCAAGTTCTTTGTTTGTTACTTTTTCAAGTCTACCATTATCAAGAAGAACGACTCTATATTCAGGCCAGCAAAGAGCTTTCTGAATATCATTTCTTGTAACGTTATTTTTAGTTCTAAGTTTTCTAAATTCAGTCTGATACTTAGACGTAAACTCTTCTCTATGAGCATGACAGTAAGCATCATTTACAAAATATTCAAACTGCGATACCGTAATATCATACAATTCACAAAGAAGAATAATTCCTGACTGCTTTTTAGGATCAGTTACTCTAAGAGTCTTTATTTTTCCAATTTCCCAACTAGACATGATTCTATAGTCAATTCCAGTGAGTTCTTCTACTTCATACAATGACAAACCAGAATTAATTCTTAACTTTGTTAATTCTGAAACATAACTTGAACCAATGTTCCTATTCTCTTTCTTTACCATACAAAACTCCTTTATATTTAATAATATTTAATAATATTATATCACGTATTAAGATTTATGTAAATAAAATTTTTCAATAAAAAAGGAGAGCATTTAGGCTCTCCTTATGTTTTACGCTATGCGCACTATTTTCACAAATACTCACAGTAAGATTCAGCAAATGCTTTTAATTCTTCTTTGTTTAAAGCTCTACTTATCTTAATCTTATCAATTTGTTCTTCAGCCGCTAAATCAAAAATAGCAATGGTAGTAGCAGCTTTATCTAGAGGCGGCTCTATCTTCGTGATTTGCTTAAAGCCAATTCTACCTATATTAAGATACATATACATCTCATCATACTCCAAAACTTGATTATAATCTTCTAGTAAAGAAGCAATTAACATATGTTCATCAGATTGATCATGTAGTTCTTGAGAATGCTTATCTTCTAAGTAACTAGAAATTTCAGCTTTTATTGCACATAAAGCAGCTCTTTCTTTAAATATTTGAACCAATTCTTTTAATTCTTCCATCTCAGTAACCTCACTTTATTAGTAACAATTTCCAAAAGAAAAGGAGCTAAAGTATAGCACCCTAGCTCCTTAATATTTTTAATTATTTAGTTATTATTCTCTTTGATTATTATATGAGGCAATCTCAATGAGAATACGAATAATAGTTAATAACGTAACCACACTCCACATAATCCACGAAGCTACATCGTTACTTAGATAGTATAAAATAGAATTAGCTAAACAAACTACAAAAATAACTATATTAAGAAATAAACTTATTCTGTCTAAATTTTTTGTCCATAAGAAGATCCTCAAAAATCAATTTCTAGTCTTGTTTTAGGATTATCACATTCCCATTCAATGGCTTTGGCGCCAATAAGTTTAGATGAAATACATTTGTAGTTTTCATCATACTCATAAGCTGTTCCAAGAATTACGAATGGATCTTTGTTAAGAGTAGGGTATAGATTTTCTCTAATGAAAATAATTCTATCCTTGGACATATCCGGAGAAGTTACATCAATTTCTTTTCCTCCAAAAGCATCATCAATCTTAAACTTGACGTACTCATTAGAAGAAACATCTGGCCTCATAATAAAAATAAAAGGATCACTGGTTTTTTCTGTAGCCCAAATCATACTACATCTCCTTAAGATTTATACTATAATTTTAAACCAATTTAAGTTGGTTGTAAATTACTTTTTTCTAACCTTCTCTAGTTGTTTTCTTAGTCTATCTTTTTCTTCTTCAGTATAGACTTTTGTGTTAGGAGCGCCAAATCTAATCAATTTCTTTGGTACTTCATACGTAACTGAGATGTCATCTTTTCTTTTCAACTTATAACGTTCTGGATATTTTTCTGCCATTTTCTCTAATTTACGAATTGTAACTGGATCTGCAGAATAAACATCAGCAAATGACTCTTTTCGATTATAAGTAATGATGACCTCTTGTTCAATAGCAGTTAATTCAGTCATAACGTCACCTCTCATAATTTAATAAAAATAAGTAACTGGAATTAAATTACTAATAGTCCTAAATATTTTCCTGTAGAAGTTCCAGTATCAGTAACAATATAGCTACCGCTACTAAGACTATCCATTTTCTTCATCTTACCTACATAGCTATACTTTGGTAGTTTTGTAGGTAAAGTGATCTTCTTAGCTCCAGTCGCTAATTGATGAATAAGAATATCTTTATCTACTAAATAAATACCTTTCTTATCAAATATTGGAGCCACTGGGAATTTATCTAAAGAAGCAATTACGTTCTTTATTGGTTCTGTAGAATTTATCTCTTTTACTCTCTTCATCTCATCTTTAACACAATGAGATTTCTTTCTTAGTTCTTCAGTTAAAGCACTTAAGAACTTTATTTGATCCTTAGATCCAATAAGGAAAGTAGTATCATTATGGGCCATATAATTTCTCATAATTCTACAAACCTTAAGCTTTTCTTTATCAGAACTATTATCATTTAAAGAATTCTCATACTCAAGCACAGTAGAACCCTGATCTCTAAGTTCAGAATCTAAAGCTCTAAAAGCATCTAAAAAAGTTTCGTTCATTTAAGTTTCCTCCAAAAAATTAGTCTTCAATTTTGACCTCTGGAAACTGAGTCTCTGTCTGTAGCCAAGCACGAAAACCTTCACATTTAAATATTTGCAAATAATTTGTTCTTATAAGTTTTTTATCTATCGTATAATTTTCCCTCAAGTTAAAGTAACTGTTATCCAATTACACAGGATGGATGATCAGTATCTCCTAAATCAAACATACTAATTTGTCCATCCATAACAATAGTAGTAACGTCATCATAATAAGAATTAACTGAATATTTTTCTTTCAATCTCTTAAGCTCATTTTTAAATTTATTAGCTCTTTCTTTTTCAGCTAAGTACTTATTAGTAATAGTTTCGATTGTAGCTTTTAAAATTTCTAACTCAACTTCAGGTGTCATATCTCTCTACCTCACTTTTTCTTTAAAAATAGCCAAAAGAGCACCCTCTTGGCTATCTATTTGTTCTCTAGTCATATTATACCTTTCTTATTCTACAGCATCTTTATTTTCACTATCAGTTTTCACTTTAGCTATATATATATTATGAGTTAAAACTTCATATAACTTACTAGATCCAAAT
>ERZ795053.1563-NODE-1563-length-28972-cov-4.861258_pt1 | contig 28972 bp, 27 predicted proteins | sample MGYA00375137_ERZ795053 | MGnify/ENA primary metagenome ERZ795053 (study PRJEB30182, sample SAMN05720284) | activated sludge metagenome | isolation source: Anaerobic digester | place: Hong Kong | collected 2014-12-17 ...
TGCGTCATCCCGGGCTTTCGCAACCGGCGGCAGGTGCAGTGCAACCTCTCCGCAGCCGACAAGCCGCTGAGCCCCGACGACGTGAAGTTCCTCCGCGAGGTGTTCGCCGCCAAGTGAGCCCGAGGAGCCCGGCATGTAAGTGAGCCCGAAAACCGAGTCCGGAGAGCGAGTGCGCCTGAAGAGTGCGTCGGAAAAGCGAGTGCGCCCGGAGACTGAGTCAGGAAAGCGAGTGCGCCCGGAACACGAGGCGGGAGTGCGAGCCGAACAAGCCCGGCAGGGCGAAAGAATTTAGCCAGGGGCGCCAGCCCCTGGTACGTACGCCAATTCGAATGCTGAGCCCTGAAAAGGGCGAGACCGGTGGCATCCGCCCGTCACGCCGGGGATCGCCCTTACCAGGGCTTGGCGATTACCCACATCGCTCACCAGGGGCTGGCGCCCCTGGCTAACTTCTCCGGCCCGTCCCGGGCCAGTATCGACCAACGAGCGAGCATCCAGCACGCCTATTACGGCAGCGTTCGGCCATGTCACACCCAGCCGGCGATCAGGCCGGCGTGGCCGCTGTTGGGACCGTTGCGGCGGACGGAGTGGAAACGCTCGTCGGTGATGCTGCACTGGACCGGCAGGTGGACGCGCGGCGCTGTCTATCACGCAGCAGAGCGCGAGCGAACCAGGCGATGGCAGCCAGGACCACCGCAGCACCCGCGACTATTGCGTGGACCCCAACCGCAAAAGGATAGACGGATACGAGATACTCAGCGCGAAGGTCGGTGCGTAGCGCCGCCAGGGCCGGCGCCGGCTCGGCAACGCTCAGGTCGAAGCGGTAGTCGCCTTTCGCAAAATCCACGCCGTGCAGGCGAAGGGTATTGACGCTCCGTTGGTCGATGCCTTGGACAAACATCGTGATTCTCGACGCCTCGGCAGACCGTTCGTCAAACCGGCTGCGATAGACGACAGCCCCGGTCGCCGAACGGATGGTCACGTCGAAAACCAGCCCCGCGAACCGCTCCTCGGCAAGCGCTTCCGTGGCCCCAGGGATTTCAATCAGCAGCTCGACCATTCCAAACGGCGGAACGGCGTACTGCCGATAGTCTGCGGTGTACACGCCGGTGCTGCTGAAATCGACCGGAAGGCTCATCGGCGAATGCTCGAGCCCTGCCAGCGTGCGTACCATGCCCACCACGGCGCAGATTTCCACGATCGCGATGGCGAGGAGCAACAGGCCCAGCACGGTACTGATGCGGATAATGAGCCTGTGTACTGCCGGTCGCATAACGCGACCCTCCGCAATTGTGCTTCTGATCAACTTACCGATCCCCAGTTTGTCACACCCAGCCGGCGATCAGGCCGGCGTGGCCGCTGTTGGGACCGTTGCGGCGCACGGAGTGGAAACGCTCGTCGGTGATGCTGCACTGGGCCGGCAGGTGAATCCGCTCGGGCAGTACGCCGGCGCCGGCGAGCTGGACCGCGATCAGCCGCGGCAAATTGAGAAACATACCGCCGCCGGAGCGCGCCAGGTACGGCTCGGCATCGCCCATCGCTTGCTCGACCAGCGTGCGCACGTCATCGCGGATCTCATAAGCGTCCGGACCGGCGCACGGGGAAACCGCCGCCACCACGCGAGAGGCATGCGCACCGCAGTGCGCCACCAGCGCTTCGATGAGCTTCACCGGCATGCCCGCAACGCTCCCCCGCCAGCCGGAATGGGCGACGCCCAACGCCCCAGCCGCGGCATCCACCGCCACGATCAGCGGACAATCGGCGGACAACGCCAGCAGCGGCACGCCACGCGCCGTGGTCACCAAGCCATCGGTGTCGGCGATGACGCGCGGGCCGGCGGACCCGTCGCATTCCACGCAAGCGACCGTCACGCCATGCACCTGTCGGCCGCTGACCAGCCGGTCGGGATCGAGCCGCAGCGCGGAGCAGACCGCGCGGCGATCCTCGGCTGCCCGTTCGGCCCCGGGGCCGAAGCTCAGCGACAGGTTCAGCGAGGTCGCGGTGAACCCATGCGCCAACCCAGCCACCGCCGCCAGCACCGGCGACCGCCAAACGCGCAGTCCGCCAGCGTGGCATTCTTCCCAAGCAGCGGCTGCAAACCCGTCCTGCCGAATCTCACACCCCATGCAGACCCCGTCCTTGGCGCGTCGCCGAATCGATACAACCCACGCCGAAGACCGACTGGAAAGTCGGTCCCACATAGGCCGTCCCACATAGGCGGTCCCACATAGGCCGATTCGGCCAACCTCAAAACTCCTAGTCGCCTAAGCCCTCTTCTCTCCCTCAATCCCTCAATCCCTCAATCCCTTAATCCCTCAATCCCTTCTTCCGACTCCTCACCTCGCATTGACCTTCAACAACACCTTGACATTCGCCGGGTCTTCGGCGGCGGCCATGGCCTCGACGCCGCGCTCGATAGGGAAAACCTTGCTGATCATCCCCCGCACGTCGAGCTCGCGACGGACCAGCGATGCGATCGCATCGCCGAACGGGCCGCACCGGCTGCCCAGGATGGTAATCTCGTGAATCACCGCCGGGGCGAGGTCGATCCGCGCGTCGCCCGCGTAAGTGCTCTTGAGCACGATCGTGCCGCGCGGCCGCACGAGCTGCAGCGCGAGCGCGAGCCCGTCCGGCGAGCCCGTGCACTCGACCACGACGTCGCGATCGTTCAACCGCGGCACGTCGTCGACGTGCGTCGCACGCAGGTGCCGCCGCTCGCACAGCGCCAGCGTCGTCGGGTTGCGCCCGATCACCTCCAGCTTGCACGCCTGCGTGCCGAGCACCTGGGCGACGAGCAATCCGAGCCGCCCCGTCCCGATGACCGCGACCTGCATGCGCGGCTCGATCCGCACCTGCTTGACGACCTGCCAGGCAGCCGCCACCGGCTCGATGAACACCGCTTCCTCGTCGGTGATCGCGTCGGGCACCGCGTGCAGATTCCGCACCGGAACCGCCACGAGGTCGGCGAACGCACCGTCGTGCCCCGCGATCCCCAGCACGGTCCGCGCCCGGCAGTGATTCGCCAAGCCCGCTTGGCACAGGGCGCACTTGCCGCACACGCAGTTGATCTCCCCCGCCACGCGCCGGCTGCGCCATTCGTCGGGTCCGTCCACAACGGTGCCGACGAACTCGTGGCCGAGCACGCCGGAAAAACCCATGTAGCCGCGCGTGATCTGGATGTCGGTGCTGCAGATGCCGGCGAGGTGCACGCGCACGAGGCACTCGCCCGGCGCCGGCTTCGCGTCGGGGTACTGCGCGTCGAAACGCAACGACTTGTCAAATACCAGCGCGCGCATCCGTGGAATATCCTCAGAACCCCGGACGCCAGGCCGGGGCCAGGAGGCTCGTGCATCCCAGCCCCCCACTCGCGTGGAGGGTTCTGACCGTCGACTCAGAACCCCGGACGCCAGGCCGGGGCCGTGCAACTCGTGCATCCCAGCCCCCCACTCGCGTGGGGGGTTCCGATACCGCTTGCGACGGGGCCCGGGCGCTACTTGTTGTCCGGCGACAGCCAGCCGAACCAGCCGCCGTCCGACTTGTCGCTGGCCACGGCGGGCTTCGCGAACGGATCGTCCGCCGCGGCGACGTACTGCCGCCAGGCCGCGGGATTGTGATCGAACGCACGCCCGGTCAGCCGCTCGAGCGAAAGTTCCGCCGCGTGACACACCGCGAAGTCCCGCTGGTCGAGCGCGGCGATCAACGCATCGAGTACGTCGCGCTGCGGGAAATAACCCAGGAGCCGGGCGGCGGCCAGCCGGGCGTTACGCGACACGTCCGTCCGCAGCAACCGCACCCCCACCTGCTCCGCGTGGTCCGCGACCTTGCCCGCCAGCAGATGATTCGCCGCACACCGCTCGAGGCCCGCCAGCGCCTCCGTGCGCACCTCCTCCGCCGGAAAACGCTCGAGCGCCACGTCGTCCCGCGGCAGCAGCGCGGCGCAGTACGCGCACGCACTGGCGGTGTCCGCGTGCCCCAGGGCTGTCACCGCCGCGACGCGCACCGGATTGCTCGGATCGCTCCGCGCCACGCCCGCCACCTGCTCGACCACCTCGTCGTCGCCGAGGTACTGCGACCGCGCGAGCCGGTTCATCGCCAGTCGACGCTCGTCCGCCAGCGACGCCTCCCGGGCCTGCCGCGCCAGGTCCAGCGTCTCCTCCCGCGTGAGGAAGATGGGGTCCAGCGACTGCCGCGTGCCCTCGCACCCGGCTGCCATGATCATCAGGACGGACATCACCAGCCAGCCCGCGACGAGCCGCCGGCGCGTGCCGCCTCGCGACGAAACTGCGGTTCGCGACCTCCCTCGTGGGCTCCATAATCGGTGCATGCCGCGACGTTACCACCAAACCCGGCGCGGCTCAACGCTGCGACAACACGCGGCAAATCCACGTTGGACGCCCAGCGCGGGTCCAACTAGAATGCCGATTCGACTCCGAACCGATCGGCCGCTGCGGCGCGGCCGCCGATGCATTCCCACCGCAGGAATGGGTACCGAACCGTGACACGTGCGCAACTCCCGATCATCGGCCTGGCGCTGCTGGCTCTGCCCGTCGGCCTCGTCCGCGCCGACGAGGCTCAACCCCGCCGCGAGACGCTCGAACTCGACGTCCAGAAGGGCGCCTGGGAGGAGGTGGCAGCCCCGGTCCCCGGCACCCCGGAAGGCGACCTGAAGATCGCCCGGTCCCTGGAGAGCCGGCACGAATACAACCGCGCCCACCGCGCCCTCAAGAAGTGGGTCAAAACCTACGGCACCGACGAGATGCTCTACCCGCAGGTCGCCCTGCTGCTGACCGACAACCTGATCGCGCGGCGCGACTACTACAAGGCGCACCAGAAGCTCACCGACTTCCTCAGCACCTACAGCGGCACGGAGTTCGAGGAACAGGCCCTCACCCAGGAGTTCGTCATCGCCGAGGTGTTCCTCAGCGGCACGCGCCGCAAGTTCCTCGGATTGCGAATCCTCAAGGCCGACGACATCGGCCTCGCCATCCTCGACGACATCGCCGCCAACCACCCGGGCACCCGGCTCAGCGAACTCGCCACCGTCACCAAGGCCAACTACTACTTCCGCACCAGCGACTTCACCATGGCGGAGTTCGAGTACAACCAGTTGCTGGAGAACTACGACCGCAGCCGCTACACCCGGCCGGCCCTGCTGCAGAGCGCCCGCGCGGCCCTCGCCAGCTTCGGCGGCGTCCGCTTCGACGACGCCCCGCTGATCGAGGCCGACGAACGCTTCCGCCGCTACCTCAACCTCTACCCGGGCTCCGCCGAGCAGGAAGGCATCGGCCTGATCCTCGACGACATCACCGAAACACGCGCCTCGAAGGAGCTGACCATCGGCCGCTACTACGTCCGCGCCGGGCACCCGGAGGCTGCGAAGTTCTATTTCAACTCGACGCGCGAACACTGGCCCGAAACCGTCGCCGCCATCAAGGCCGCGGAGGAACTCGACAAGCTTGGCGCGTCCGGCAAGCCCGCTGCGGGCGAGGATGTGCGTACGGCCCCGCCGCAGAAGCCGACCGCGGTGGACACGCTGCGGCCCGACCGCACGCGCGACAACCCCGCCGACCGGGAGTAAGTCGCCGGCGGCAAGACGAGACACAGGTGCAATCCCCATGAAGCGCAACGCGTTTGGCTTATCGGTCGGTCTCCTCGCGATCACGCTGCTGGGCAGCGGCTGCGGATACTCGACGCGGCGCCCGTTCCCGTCCGGTATTTCCACGGTTCACGTGGAGATGCTCCAGTCGCGGGAATTTCGCCGCGAGCTGGAGTTCGAGCTGACCGAGGCGCTGATTAAGCGCATCGAGATGGACACGCCGTACCGCATCGCGGACGCCGAGCATGCCGATACGATCTTCAGTGGGGAGATCCTCGAGGTGCGTCAGAACGTGTTGGGCAAGCGCTTTGACACGGGCACGCCGCGCGAGCAGGGGGCCCAGGTGGCCATCCGCTACCGCTGGAAGGATCAACGTACGGGGAAAATTCTGGTCGAACGGCCGCGTTTCGTGCATCAGGTCGGATACATCCCGGCAGTGGGTGAATCCTTCGACAAGGGCGTCCGCGTGCGGGGGATCGACCAGATGGCCGAGCGTATCGTCGAGACCATGGAAACCGACTGGTGACCCCCCTATGATCCCCCGGACCCGGGGCCGATAGCCGGCCGATGGCCGGTTGGTCGATCGCCCCGCCCCCTCAGCCTGCCGGGGCTGGCCAGACGAATCAGCGTGCAAAGGAGCATCCGAGATGCCGGAAGGCAACGGTCGGAAACCGAATCCCAATGAACCGCAGCGGCCCTCCGGCCCCAACATGCGCATGCCCTCCCGGGGCGTGGTCAGTTGGATGATGTTCCTCGCCCTGGCGATCCTGCTCGTGGTCATGCTGACCAACGGGATGAACAACGCCAAGCCCATCTCCATCAGCGAGTTCACCACGCTGATGAAGAACAAGGACATCGAGCAACTCACCATCAAGGGCGAGAAGGTCATCGGCGTCCGCAAGACGACCGATCGCAACGAGGCCCGCGAATTCGAGGTCTTCTACGGCGAGGTCGACAACGAGACGCAGCAGAAGTGGGTCGAGGCCCTCGGCGACGGCCAGGTCAAGCGCGAAGAGCCCAGCTATTGGGTCCCCATCCTGATCAACATGCTGCCGTGGCTGTTCATCTTCCTGTTCCTCTGGTTCGTGATCATCCGCCAGTTCCGGGCGGCGGGCGGCGGCGCCGGCATGCTCGGCAACTTCGGCCGCTCGCGCCACCGGGTCACCTCCAAGGAGCACGTGGACGTCACCTTCGCGGACGTCGCGGGCATCGAGGAGGCCAAGGAGGAAGTGCAGGAGCTCATCGAGTTCCTGAAGAATCCCAAGCGCTTCCAGCGGCTCGGCGGACGCATCCCGCGCGGCGTGCTGCTGGTCGGCCAGCCCGGTTGCGGCAAGACCCTGCTCGCCAAGGCGATCGCCGGCGAGGCCGACGTGCCCTTCTTCTCCATCAGCGGCAGCGACTTCGTCGAGATGTTCGTCGGCGTGGGTGCGTCGCGCGTCCGCGACCTGTTCAAGCAGGCCAAGGAAAACTCGCCCTGCATCATCTTCCTCGACGAGATCGACGCCGTCGGCCGGCGCCGCGGCGCCAACTTCGGCGGCGGCGGCCACGACGAGCGCGAGCAGACCCTCAACGCCATCCTCGTCGAGATGGACGGCTTCGAGACCAGCGACCAGGTCATCGTCATCGCCGCCACGAACCGCGTGGACGTGCTCGACCCGGCGCTGATCCGCCCGGGACGTTTCGACCGCCAGGTCTTCGTCTCGCTGCCCGACGTCCAGGGCCGCTACGAGATTCTCAAGGTGCACGCGCGGAAGATCGCGCTGGGCCCGAACGTGGACCTGCGCCGGCTGGCCCGCGCGACGCCGATGTTCAGCGGCGCCGAGCTCGCCGCGATCATCAACGAGGCGGCCATCATCGCCACAATGGCCAACAAGGATTACGTCGAGATGGCGGACCTCGAGGAAGCCCGCGACAAGGTCCGCTGGGGCCGCGCCAAGCGCACCCGCCAGGTGGATGAGCACGACCAGAAGGTCACCGCCTACCATGAAGCCGGCCACGCCGTCATCCAGGCGCTGCTCAAGGACGCCGACCCCGTGCACAAGGTGAGCATCCTGCCACGCGGCCAGATGGGCGGGGCGACGTTCTCGCTGCCCGAGCGCGACCGCATGGTCTACACCAAGGACTACCTCATCGCGAGCCTGATGGTCACCTTCGGCGGCCGCATCGCCGAGGAAATGTTCTTCAACGAGATCAGCAGCGGCGCCGGGATGGACATCCGCCAGGCCACCGCCATCGCCCGCAAGATGGTGATGGAGTTCGGCATGAACGACGAGCTGGGCTTCATCTTCTACGGCGACAGCGATCCCACGTCGCCGTTCGAGGGCATGGGCCAGCGCGAGTACTCCGAGGACACCGCGCGGATGATCGACGGCGAGATCAAGCGCCTCATCGACCGGCTGTACCATCAGACCGTGCAGATGATGACCGAGAATCGCGACAAGGTGATCGCGGTGGCGGAGGCGCTGCTCAAGTACGAGACGCTCACCGGCGACGAGGTCAACCGCATCCTGCGCGGCGACTCGCTGGACAAGCCGACGATCTCCGATCTGCTCGACGCGGAGGACGCCACCGGCGGCCTCAAGGTCGGCAAGGCCCGTCCGGTCAAGCCCGCGCGCGACGAGAACCTCGGCCTCGGCGGCAATGAACTGCCCGCACCGGGTTAAACACCACGCGTTGCAATCAACCCAGGAAGTGGGGCGACTCGCCCTGCTAGAGCTCCCGCAGGACCTGCTCCAGCGACTCGCGGACCGTGATCATCGCGTCCAGGCGGGTGACCGCGAGCGTGCCGCGGAGCTGGTGGTTCACACCCACGAAGAACGCCTTGCGGTTCGACATGTTCATGCCGCGAAGCATGTTCACGAACACGCCCAGCGCAATGCTCGGCGCGAACTTCACCGCGGAAAGGTCGAGCACCAGCGGAACCGCCGGCCGGGCCAGCACCGCGTGCGATACGGCGTTTTCCAGTTCCTCCGCCTTGCCGGTGTCGAGCCGGCGCGGCAGCACCCGCACCAGCAGCACCTGCTCGTGCGGCACGACTTCGACGACTTGGGATTCCACCGTCATCTCCGATTCATCCGGGCGTTGTCCGTGTCGTGGTCCGACCTGCCCAAGAGGCTAGTCGCCCCCGGCCCGCGATGCAACCGCCGCCCGCAGGTGCAGCCCTAGTGCGCCAACGGCTCGAAATCCAGCCCCAACCAGCGGGCCTGCAGCACGCCGCCCTCGAGCCGGTAACCGCCGTGCAGACGCTGCGGCGCATCGGCGGGCTCGTCGGCGCGGTAGTGCACGCCGCACGAACGCGTCCGCCGCCGCGCACCGTCCGCGAGCATCCGCCCCAGCAGCAGCATGTTCTGAATCTCCCACCCGGCGGTGTCATCGAACGTCTTGTCCAGCGTGAACTTGCTCCAGAAGTCGATGATCTCGACGGTCTCCGCGAGCCGCTCGCCGTGCCGCTCGATCCCCGCGTTGCGCCACAGCAGGCTGCGCAGACTCTGCCGCACGTCCGCCAGGTCCAGCAGCGTCTTGGGGGAACGCGGATTCTCGTTCCGCAACCGGCCCGCCGGACGCGCCACGCCGTTGACCGCCGACGCCGCCTCCCTGCCCGCCACCTTGCCCAGCACGAGCCCCTCGAGCAGCGAGTTGCTCGCGAGCCGGTTCGCACCGTGCAGACCCGAGCACGACACCTCGCCGCAGGCAAACAGGCCGGGCACGTTCGTCCGCGCCGTCGTGTCGACCACGACGCCGCCGACCGAGAAGTGCGCCGCCGGCCGCACCGGGATCAGCTCGCGCCCCACGTCCACGCCGAACTCCGCGCAGCGCGCGGTGATCGTCGGGAAACGCCGGGCGAAACGCTCGACGCCGATCGGCCGCACGTCGAGAAACACGCTCGTCCCGTGCGTTTTCTTCAGTTGGGCCACGATCGCCCGGCTGACCACGTCGCGCGGCGCCAGCTCGCCGTCGGCATGATAGTCCGCCATGAAGCGATAGCCGCTGCGATCGACCAGGTGCGCGCCCTCGCCGCGCACCGCCTCGGAGATCAACGCCCGCGTCGCCCCCGCGATGTACAGCGTGGTCGGATGGAACTGCACCAGCTCCATGTCCGCGACGCACGCCCCCGCGCGCAGGGCAGCCGCCACGCCGTCGCCGGTGATGCCCGGCGGGTTGGTGGTTTCCCGGTAGAGCTGTCCGTAGCCGCCGCTGGCCAGCACGGTCTGCCCCGCCCAGACGAGCTGGTGCCCGTACTTGGGATGAAACGTCACCGCCCCGCAGCACACGCCGTCGACGGTGAGCAGGTCGATCAGGAAGCACTGCTGAAAAACACGAATGCGCTCGTGGGCCTTCGCCCGCACGAACAGAAAGTCGCTCAGCGCCCGGCCGGTCGCGTCGCCGCCGGCGTGCAGCACGCGGTTCTCGTGGTGGCCGCCCTCCAGACCCAGCGCCAGCTCGCCGGCGTGCTCATCGAACGCGAACCCCGCGGCGATGAGCTCGTCGATGCGCTGCGGACCGGCGCCGCACACCGTCTCGACCACCTCGCGGCGGTTCAGGCCGCAACCGACGGTCAGCGTGTCCGCGACGTGCTGCGCAACGGTGTCCGCCGGCGCGGTCACCGCGGCGATGCCGCCCTGCGCCCAGTGCGTGCTGGAAAACTCTAAGGCCCCCTTGGCCAGCACGATCACGTCGGCGCGCTCAGCCGCCGCCAGCGCCGCGGATAGCCCCGCCACGCCCGTGCCCACCACGAGCACCTCGGTGAACACGTGCCCCGTGCGGGCCGAGTCGAAATCGGTGAGATAACGGCGGTATTGCGGAGCGTCCGGAGTCATAAGCCTGTCATCCTATCAGCCGCCGCACCACGCTCCAACCGCGGACGCTGCCCGACACGCTCACCGGCGCGGCTCCACCCGCGCGGTCAGCATGCCGTCCGCACAGGTGATGCTGCGCACCTTCACGACCCGGCGGGCGTTGCGCAGCTCGAACCGGTTCGGCCAGCGCACGCCCTCCTCGATCAGGTGCTCGACACCCTCCGCCCGCAGCCGGCGCACCACGTCGGCCACCGGGTCGGGCATCAGCGACACGTCCACGCGGCGCTCGTCGAGCAGATCTGCGAGCGGACCCGCCAGACGCGACAGCGGGATCGCGACCGCACCGGCGGTGAGCTTGTCCACCCGCGCCGTCACGAAATCATCGGCGACGGCGAATTCGAGGTGAATGCCCAGGATCGTCTGCCATCCGCGGTAGTCGATCCGCGCGCCCACGACGCAGCGCCCGTCCTCGAAGTGCACGACCGGGTCGCGCAGCCAGTCCGGCAGCCACGTGCGCGCCTCGGGATAAAGCTCCCCGCGGGCCACGACCCACTCGGTCACCGTCCGGTCGCTGATGGAAAAATCAAACGGCTCATCCGCCAGCGCCGCGTCGTTCAGCGACTGGTACGTGTTGGGCAGGCTGTTGCGCACCCGCGGCAGCTCCGCCTGCGCCACCTCGAGCGGCGCGTACCAGCCCGGCACACGCTCCAGCGCCAGCCACAACCCCAACAACCCCACGATCAGCACGCCGCCCACCCCCAGCGCGGTGCGCACGATCCAGACGGTCCGGCGGCGATGTCGGCGTTTTTTCGGCATGATCGCTCCGCTTGTCGGAATGAGTATACCGGAGGCGGAGGCGATTGACCCTCCCCGCGGGCGCCACCTACAATCGGTAGCAATTTCGTAACGGACTTCCCGGTCCACCCGGTGCGTGCAATCATGACCATGCGACTCCTCTGCGGCGGCATCATCCTCTTCTGGACGGCAGCGACCGCGTGGCTCATTCAGCACGACATCCTTCCCCAATTCACCGCCCAGGATATGCCCCTCTACGCGGTGAAGGACTGGGCGAACGAGCCCATCCGCAAGACCCAGGCGCGCATCGAGGACAAGACCGGCCGCCGCATCGGCACGGTCTGGAGTACCCACACCGCCTCGCCGACGGGACTCTCACGCGAGGACGTCTTCTTCCTCGAGCACGTGAGCATGCTGCCCATGCTGCGCATCGAGGTACATTCCGATTTCACGGCGGAAGGCACGCTCGATACCTTCAATCTCAAGCTCTACGGCGCCAGCGAGCACATCGAACTCCAGGGCGAAGAATACAGCGGCAACCTCGCCTTTCGCCTGATGGTCGGCGCGCGCGAACAGCTCTTCAAGGTGGACGCGTCTGCCGCCGGCATGGTCAGCGACGTGTTCCGCCCGTTTCCCACGCTCCCGAAGATCGCGGTGGGCCAGTCGTGGCGCATGCACGTGGTCAACCCGCTCGCGGCCATCTCCGGGATCGGTACGAAGCTCATCCCCATGATCGTCACCGTCAAGGGCCGCGAGCGCCTGCCGACGGCGTCGGGACCGGTGGACTGCTACATCGTCGCGACCGACCACGGCGCCCGCGCCTGGGTCGGACCCGACGGCAACGTGCTGCGCCAGGAGGTGGACGCGCCGATCGGCGGACACCTCGTCATCGTCGACGAGCCCTTTGACCAGCAGCGGCTCGATCAGGTCATGGACCTGCCGCTGCCCTCCGGCATCCTGGACTGAGGTCACGAACGGAAGGTGGTTTTCCCCGTTATGCAACCCGCGATCGACCTCCAATCCGTGCAGAAGCGCTACGGCGAGAAGATCGCCGTGCACGACCTGACTCTGACCATCCCGCCGGGCGAACTCTTCGCCTTTCTGGGCCCGAACGGCGCCGGTAAAACCACCACGATCAAGATGATCTGCGGCCTGCTCCACCCGCTGCGCGGCACCGTCGACGTCTGCGGACACCGCATGGGCGTCAACGGCCTGGCCGCCAAGGCCCGCATCGCCTACGTGCCTGACCAGCCCTTCCTCTACGACAAGCTCACCGGCCGCGAGTTCCTCCACTTCGTCGCGGAAATGTACCGCGTCGACCGCACCACCCGCGACGCACGCGTCGCCGACCTCGCTGCCCGCCTCGACATGGGCGACTTCCTCGACAAGCTCACCCAGAGCTACAGCCACGGCATGAAGCAGAAGGTCGTGCTCGCCGCCGCCCTGCTCCACGACCCCGACGTGCTCGTCATCGACGAACCCATGGTCGGCCTCGACCCGCGCACGGTACGCATGGTCAAGGACCTCTTCCGCCAGCGCACCCACGCCGGCAAGACCGTGTTCATGAGCACCCACACGCTGGAGATCGCCGAGGCCGTCGCGGACCGCATCGGCATCATCCACCTCGGCCGGCTGATCGCGCTCGGCAACCTCGACGAACTCCGCGCCCGCGCCAAGACGCAGCACTCCCTCGAGGACATCTTCCTGCAACTGACCAATCCGCTGGTGGGAGACGTCGGCGATGCCATCGAGCGCTGAAGCCACCACGGTCCCCCTGGCCGGCCTGTCCCTGCTGGTGCGCGTCAAGCTCCGCGCCCTCGCCAACCGCGTGACCGTCGCGATCACCGAGGCGCCCGTGCGCTTCGGTGCGACGGCGCTGTGCATCGGCATGGTCTGGATCGGCCTCTACTTCCTCTTCCGGGCGATCTTCGAGTACCTCAAGCAGTCGCCGCTGGAGGCCGCGGTCGCGATCCCGATGGTGTTCAGCTTCTTCTTCGCGGCACTGCTGGTGATGCTCACCATCTCCAACGCGATCCTCGCGTACATGTCGCTCTTTCTGGCCGACGAGGCGCCCTACCTGCTCGCCGCGCCGGTGCCGCCGCGCGCGTACGTCGCGCTCAAGTACCTGGAGACCCTGGTTTTCTCGAGCTGGTCGCTGGTGCTCCTCGGCCTGCCGCTCATGCTCGCGATGGCCGACCTCAGCGACGAGCCCTGGTTCTACTACCCGCTGTTTCTCGCCTTTTTCCTGGGTTTTGTGCCGATTCCCGGCGCCATCGGACTCGTCGTCGCGTGGGGCGCTGCGCGCTTCCTCACCCGCCGCCTGCGCCGCCGCCTGATCATCGGCGCGAGCATCACCGCCGCCCTCGTCATCATCGTCTTCGTGCAGAGCGTGCGCGTCGACGAGCTCCACCCCAACCTGTGGCTCAACAACATGCTCTTCCGGCTGAACTTCATCCAGTCGGCGATCCTGCCCAGCTCCTGGGTGAGCCACGGCGTCGAGCACGCCCTGCAATACCGCATCAACGAGTCGCTCGGCTACCTCGCGGTGACCATCGCCAACGCGCTCTTCCTCAGCATGATCGCCGTGCTCTTCGTGTCGTCGCGCCTGCCCGTCGCGTTCGACCGCGCCGCCTCGATGCGCTCCGGCGACGCGCGGCCCACGCGTCCGCCCGCCGGCGGTGTCGCGGGCCTGGTCTTCGCCTACCTGCCCCGCAACCTGCGGCTGATCGCCGCCAAGGACCTGCGCACCTTCCTGCGCGACCCCCTGCAGTGGACCCAGCTCGTCATCCTCTTCGGGCTCATGGGTCTTTACCTCATCAACGTGCCGCGCTTCTCCTCCACGCTCAGCCCGCTCGAGGGCTGGGGCATGATCATCCCCTACCTCAACTTCGGCGCGATCAGCTTCATCCTCGCCACGTTCACGAGCCGCTTCGTGTTTCCCCTCGTCTCGCTCGAAGGTCACCAGATGTGGCTGATCGGCATGGTGCCGCTCACCCCCGGCCGTCTGCTGCTCGCCAAGTTCGCCTTCGCCATGACCGTCTCCGTCTCGGTCGCGGTGTCCACGACGATTCTGGCAGCCGTCATGCTCAAGATGCCGCTGGGCTGGGCGGCCCTGCAGGCGGTGGTGATGTTCGCCGTGTGCGCCGGCCTGTGCGGCCTCGCGGTGGGCATCGGCGCGCGGATGCCCATGTTCGAGGAGCGCAACGCCGCGCGCATCGCCAACGGCCTCGGCGGAACAATCAACCTGGTGGTCTCGGTCGTGCTCGTGCTCGCCATGCTCTGCGGCATGGGATTGATGGGAATTCGCAACGTCCGCCGCGGCTTCGAGTTCCCCGTCGACGCCGGCTCGCTGCTCATCGGCGGCCTCGTCGCCACCCTCGGCGTCACCGTCGGCGCCGTCGCCCTGCTGATCGGCGCCCGGCACCTCCGCCACCGCGAGGTGTGACGCCCGCCGGACGGCTTCCTGCCATCCTACGCCGGCGGCAGCACGCCCACGTACGGCCGCCACGGCCCGATCGCCTCGCGGTACTGGTACGCCATGCACTTCGCCACCTGGTGCACGTGATTGAGATCGTGCACCACCCACGTCGCGAGCAACTGACCCGCACGCACCTCGCCGAGATCGGGATGCATCCCGCACCGCTCCAGATCACCATCCGTCAGCTCGAGGGCCGCCAGGTCGGCGAGATTCTTCCGCCGGACGCGCTCAAAGTCCGCCAGCAGCGTCTCCAGGTCCACGCCGCGAAAGCGCGCGTACATCGCGTAGCGGTCGAACGGCTCGAACGCGCGCCGCGTGCCCGCTTCGAGGATCATCCGCAACCGCGGCATCCAGTTCACCTCGTCCGCGTCGAGCAGGTGCCCGACGACGTCGAACGGGCTGAACGTGTCCTTCCCGTAGTTGTTCGCGATCCAGGTTTCGGGCAGTCCGTGCAGCATCGCCCGCAGAACGCCGGGCGTGCGCCCCAGAATGTCCACGGCATCCGCCATCCGGTACTTGATCTCGCTGGCCATGAAATCCCTCCGGCAGCTCAGGCGTTTCCGCGTTTGCGCAGCGCCATCCGGTAGATCGGGCGCCCCTCGCGGCGGTACTTGATTTCAAAATTCGTCTGGGCGAAGTCGTCCACGATGCCGAACGTCGGATCGTCGTACGCGATCTCCTCCAGCCCCTCGGCCCCCGCGAACACCTCCTGCATCCACGCGAAGTACTCCGCGTGATCGGTCTGCAGCGCCCAGCGCCCGCCGGGCACCAGCGCCCGCGTCGCAGCCGCGACGAATGCCGGCTGGATCAACCGGCGCTTGTGATGCCGCTTCTTGGGCCACGGGTCAGGATGGTACACGTGCAGCGCCGCCAGGCACGCCGGCGGCAGATGATGCCGCACGAAGTGCGCCGCGTCCGTCCGCATGACGCGAACATTCGGCACCCCCCACCGCGCCATCCGGTCGGTTGCATACTTGAAAAACTTGTTCGCCCACTCGATGCCGAGCAGGTGCACCTCCGGATGCTGCTGCGCGCGACGCAGGAGGAAGCCGCCCTTGCCGCAGCCGATCTCCAGCTCGAACGGGGTTGCTTCACCGAAGGCCTCCCGCGCGGAGAACAGCGCCCCCTCCGGCGGCGGTGCACAGATGATGTCATCCATTGTTGGCATCGCGCCAATCGTGGCGAAAGGCGGCACCGGCGTCAACGCCGCGAAATCGCTGGCGAACGCCGCCCCCGACCCCTATGATGCCGGCAGGCTTGCAACCAGCCGCCGCCGCGGACCTTGCACCATGACCGACATCAAACGCACGCTCACCGAAAACCTCGCCCGCGTCCGCGAACGCATCGCGGCTGCGTGCGCATCCGCGCGCCGCGCCCCGGAATCGGTCAAGCTCATCGCCGTCACCAAGTACGCCGGGCTCGACGTGCTCAAGGTCATGCCCGACGTCGGCCTCACCGACCTGGGGGAAAGCCGGGCCCCGGAACTGGTCAAACGGGCAGCCGCCATCAACGAGTTCCTCTCCCGCCGCGCCCGCGACCTGTCCGCCGGCGCCATGCCCCGCCCGCACTGGCACATGATCGGCCACCTGCAGCGCAACAAGGTCAAGCTCGTCCTGCCCTGGACCGAAATGGTGCACTCGGTGGACAGCCTGCGCCTCGCGGAAGAGGTCAACACCCGCGCGGGGTCACTCGACCGCGTGGTCGACGTCCTGCTCCAGGTCAACTGCAGCGGCGAGGAATCAAAGTTCGGCGTCGCCGTCGGCGCGGTGACGCACCTGGCGGAGATGATCGCCCCCCTGCCGCATATTTCCCTCTGCGGCCTGATGACCATGGCCCCCTACACCGAGGACGAGACGGTCATCCGCAGCACGTTCACGCGCTGCCAGGAGCTGTTCGACGAGATCCGGCACGACCTCGACGTCGGCCCTCAGTTCCGGCACCTTTCCATGGGCATGAGCCACGACTTCGAAATCGCCATCGCCTGCGGCGCCACCATCGTACGCATCGGCACCGCGCTCTTCGAAGGCCTGCCCACCGTCCGCGAGGAGACCGCGGACGCCGACGCGGTCTCCGCCGACTGACCCGCGCAGATCACTTCTTCTGAGCCGGTTTCCCCGGGCCGTGCGCCTTGATCCAGTCTGCAACCAGCTTGATCACCTGCTCATCCACGTAACCGGGCTGCGCGTAGTCGTCCGGCTTGGACGGCCCCTCGCCCGCGTGCATCAGGTGGTCCAGCGCCGGCAGAATCCGGATCGTGGCGTTCTTGTGGTTGTCCAGGGTCTTGCGCCACAGGTCGGACTCCTTGGAGGTGATCTGGTAGTCGCGCCCGCCGAAGATCAGCAGCATCGGGTGCGGGTAGCTGCGGGCGTTCTCGAGCGGCGCCAGCGTATTGAGATTCTTCCAGTACACCGCCGGCACGCCCAGCAGCGTGCCGTTCGTGCCGACGTCGCCCGCCCGCAACTTCGCCGCCTGCCGGCGAACCTCATCGAGATCCTTCTGCTCCTCGGCGGTCACGTCACCGTCCACGTTGACAAGGTACGCCACCTGGTCCTCGACCACGTCGTAGATCGGCCGGGCCGCCGCGCCCATCATGATCAGCCCGGCGATACGCGGTTCCTCGTGCCCGATGTACGGCGCGGCGGTCGCCCCCAGGCTGTGCCCGAACACGAACACGCCGTTCGAGGCGATGTCCGGCCGTCGCAGCAGCATCCGCGCCGCCTCCACCGCGTCGTCGGTCACCTCGTTCTGCGCAGTGACGTCAGCCGGCTTCATGCGCTCGCCGTACTTGTGCGTGCGCTTCTCGTAGCGCAGCACCGCGATGCCCCGCGACGCCAGCCCCCAGGCGATATCGCGGAACGGCTTGGTGAGCTGAATCGACTCGTCCTGATCGTGCGGCCCGCTGCCGTGCACGAGCACGACGCCGGGAAACGGCCCGTCCCCACGCGGCAGCGTCAGCGTGCCCGGCAGCGGCCACCCGCCGGCGTCCACCGTCACCGGCTCCTCGCGAAACGACTTCTCGTCGACGTAGCTCGGTGGCTGATAGGCAACCTCAGCCGCCATCGGCGTGAAGAACAGGCCGCCGATCTTGCCCTCCGCATCGATCGACACGCGCACGCGCAGGTTGCCCTTCGCGAAGCGGCTGTTGAGATCCACGACCGTAAACGCACCCGCAGCCGTGACCTCCGCGCTGCGCTCCGCCTCGTAGTCGCCGTACGCCGTCGTGATCTGTCCCCAGACCGCCGCGAGCTTCTCCGCCGGCAGCGCATCACGCATCATCGCGCTGCTCGCCTCCACGCACGCGGCATATTCACCGGCGCGCAGCTTCGCGAAGTAATCGCGGGCCTGCGCGATCGCCGCGGCATCGTCCGCGCGGGCGACACCACACCCCACCAGCGACAACGCCAGAAACCAACCAACCTGCCGGCTCGTGCGCATGGGATACCTCCTGCACGGTGCGAATGAAGTGTGATCACGGACAGCCGACGCCCGTCAGCGCCGCCGCCGCAACCGCCCGATCACCGGAAACATCAGCGCCGCAGCCACCACGCTGCCATTGGCGCCGGCGCCGCACAGAAAGATCGGCGGAAAGCCGCCGCCGTTGCCGTTGTCACACAGCGAACTGTCGATGACCTGGCACGCGTCACATCCGGTGTTGAAGATCTCCACGGGCTCCTTGTTGCTGTCGAACGGCTCACTGGAGAACGTGTCGATCCCCACCACCGTCTCGCCGAGCGAGAGCCAGAACAAGGCCGGCAGCCCGTCACCATCCTCGCGGAAATCGAGAAAACCCGCCGGCGCCCCGTCGAACGTCACCGGCAGAAGCGGATCGGTGATATCCACCACCAGGTCGGTCAGCACCACGCCCGAAACGGTCGCGAGATTGCCCGAATCAAACAACACGACGAACTCGACGTTCGACCCGTTCACGATGTCGCACGCCGTGCCCGTCGGCTCGTCCGTGAACACCGCCCAGTCCTGTTCGATCTGCGCCTGCGCCCGCATCGTGACCGCACCCAGCACCACCGCCGCCACCGCGAGCACCGCCCAACCATTGAACTTCCGCATCGCTCACTGCCTCCTTCCACCAGGCTCCTCGTCCGCCGGAGCCTGCAGCATTTTCGAGAATTCCGTGACGTCGGCGTGGCGGCGATTCGCACAGCCACCCGGGGCGCCAACGCGACGAACAACCAGAGTTTCATCTAGCATCGCACAAGACCGGCTGGCCGGAAAGACGGGTACACCAATTACGACGAAATCACCCGCAGACGGGTCTCAGGTCCGCAGGCGGTCCATCAGCACCACCGCGACCGGCGTGAACAGGATCACCGGCGCCCAGGCCGGCAGCGTCGACAGACTCCCCTCCGCGCGGAAATTCTGCACCATGAACGTCAGCAGAAAACACAACCCGCACGTGAACAACGCCTTGCCGCCCGCCACCAGCAGGCTCCCCGGCAACCGGTCCAAAATGAAGGGCAGCCCCAAAAACAGCATCAGCAGATTGATCAGCGGTGTCGTGAACCGCGCGTACCGCTGCTCGTCCGCCTGACGCCGCGCTTCCCCCTCCAGCGAATTGGCCAGCATCGTCAGTCGCCGTGTGCTCAGGTAGTGCATCCACCGCGACGACTGCCGCGTCTCGATCGACTGCGGATCCAGATCCGTCTCGTAGTACTCCACCAACTCCCGCTCAGCCCGCCCGGCGGCATCCGCCAGGTCCGGCCGAAAACGCTCGACGCCGCGTTCCAGGTGCCAGCGCCCACCCTCGGGCAACGCGGGATCGACCTCCCAGCGTGCCTCCTCCGCCTCGATGATGCTCAGCAGTTCGCCCTTGGGCCCGCGGCGCAGCACCGCCATGCGCTTGAGCATTTCGTCGTCCGGCACATACCGGTCGGCGGAGAGCAGGTCGTTGTTCGCCGCGCGCAGAAACCGCACGCTGAACGTATTCCGGCCCATCGCATCGTCGTGCCGCCGGGCCAGCTTGTTGGCGATCGACGGAATCACGACCTCGCTGTCCACGTACCACAGCACGCTCGTCGTCAACGCGAACGCCACGACCGGCGCCGCCACGCGGTACAGGCTGATGCCCGAAGCCAGCACCGCGATCAGCTCGTTCTGCCGCCGCATCCGCGCCAGCGTGATCAGGCACGCAAACAGCGTGATCACGCCCGACAACTGGGCGAAATACAGAAAAACGCGGCTCCCGTAGAAGCTCGCCATGTTCACCAGCACCGAGCCGGCGTTCTCCGTGAACTCGTCCATGTTGAAGAACACGTCGAGCAGCACGTACATCGAGATCATCACCGCGATCGCGATGACGTAGTTCACGATCAGCCCGCGCAGGATGTAGCGGTCCAGCGTCGTCATCGCCGCACCACCTTTGTCAGCACGAACAGGTCCACGATCGCCACCAGCACGATGCCGCCCCAGATCACGCCGATCCCCACCCAGGTCATCCCCGGCTTCTCGATCAGTTGCTTGCCCATGATGATCGTGCTGATCACCAGCGCCGACGGCACGAAGCTGATGCCGAACGCGACCAGCACCTGCGAACCGCGGAACACGATCCCCAGCGCCGCCCCCAGGATCACCAGCACGAACACGCTGATGCTGAACGCGAGCCGGGCATGAATCTCACCCGTGATCTCCCGCGAAACCATGCCCACCCCGGCGATCGCCTTCTTGCGATGCTCCTGCACCCAGTCGCCCAGGCCCAGCGGCTGACCGTCGTCGCGCAGCAACCGCTCGGAGCTGTACGCCATCGCCTGCTGCACGATCTCGCGCGGCAGCAGCACCGGATCGAGATTCTCCCGCTCGCGGCGGATGACCGCCTTGCCCTGCCGCGAATCCTCGATCGCAACGTGACCCGACGCCTCGACCTGCACCGTGGCGTCGCCCACCTCCTGGTCGCGCCGCACGTCAACAACCGCAGCGTCGGCGTGCACCACCCGGCGCGTGCCGTCCGCGTGCTCCTCGTAGATGACCACGTCCCCCGAGAACCGTGGGCGACCATCCTTGCGGTCCGGCGTACACACGCCGGAGCGCAGCGTATACGACGCTTCCGCGTCGCCGAAGCGAACCTCACCGTAGGCGGGATGCTCGTCGAACCCCGCCACAAACTGCTTCTTCAGAGCATTGAAGAACAGCGACCGCGCAATCCCGCCCCGCAACTGGTCGAGCCCCTCCTCCACCTCGGGATACGTCGCCGGATGCCGCAGGTACTGCAGCAACCCCCCCAGCGTGAGCCACTTGATCTTGATCGGCAACCGCTTGGGAATCACCGCCGAGATCGGAAAATCGTCGTGGTAGAAGAAGCCCCCGCGCGCCGCGTCGTACATGTGAATGCCGTACATGTTCGCAGCCACCGACGGCCGGCCGTCCTGCCGCCCGAACGTGATCAGCACCGACTGCGCCGTGCCGAACCGCACCCAAGCGTCGTCCTCGTTCTGACTGAACGCCACCCCCTTGAGCTGCAGCAGCGGCTCGCCCTCCTCCGTCTTCACCAGCTCCGTGTTGTCCGCGTAGATCACCAGCTTGTCGCGGATGCTGAAACGGTCCGACGTACTGAGCTGCTGCTTGATCAGTCGCGGAAAATCATTCTCGAACAACCGGTCCAGGTTCCGGACCATCACCGGGATGACGAAACTGATGAATATGAAACAGCAGCCCGCCGACACCGCGCTGATCACCAGCGTCGGCACGAACAACACGTGGATGTTGATCCCCCCGCTGCGGCAGGCCGTCAGCTCGTTGTCCGCACTCAACCTCCCGTACGTCACCGTCGCGGAGTACAACGCCGCGATCGGCAGCGTCAGCGTAGCCGCCACCGGGATGATCAGCCCGATCAGCTTGAGCAACTGCAGCGTGCTCACGCCCTCCAGGCCGATCATGTTCATCACCCCGCCCCCCAGCCCGATCACCGCGACCAGGCCGACGGACGTGAGCGCAAAAGTCTTGCCCAACTCACGCGAAATGTAGGTTTGCAGCGTCCAGAGCATCGTGCGGGCGCACTCCCGGCGTAATCCGCCAGACTTCCCCGCAGGTCCGTGCACCCGGGCCGCGCCGCCCGCCGCACCAACCGCGAAGCCCGACATGGTAGGTCGAATGCCGCCAAACGCAATGCGGCACCCCAAACAGCCGCCGAACGCCTCTACTGTCCTCCCGCCCCCGACCGATAATACTCCAATGAACGACCGGCTGGGACACCAACGCAAAATTCTCGCCCGCGATGCCCTCCTCGCGGCCCTCGCCCAGGACCGGTCTGCCGGCCGCACCGTCGTCCAGTGCCACGGGTGCTTCGACATCGTCCACCCCGGCCATATCCGCTACCTCGAATTCGCCAGCCGCCAGGGCGACGTCCTCGTCGTTACCCTCACCGGCGACTCCGACATCGATAAGGGCGCCCAACGCCCCTACATCCCCGAGGAACTCCGCGCCGAAAGTCTCGCCGCCCTCGAGTTCGTGGACTACGTCCACATCGACCCAGCCCCCACCGCGGAGGCGGCACTCGAGGCCATCCGACCCGACGTCTACGTCAAGGGCCGCGAGTACGAAACCTCCCGCGACCCGCGCTTCCAGCGCGAACGCGCCGTGGTCGAGGCCTGCGGCGGACGCGTCATCTTCTCCAGCGGCGACGTCGTCTTCAGCTCGTCGGCGCTGATCTCCTCCATGCCCGGCGACGATCACCTCGCCCACGAACGCCTGCGCCTTGTCTGCGCCCGGCACGACGTGACCGCCGCCACCCTCACCGATATCCGCGAGCGCTTCGCCGGCCTGCGCGTCGGCGTCATCGGCGACGTCGTCCTCGACCGCTACGTCTTCTGCGACGCCCAGGACGTGGCCAGCGAATCCCCCATGCTCGCCCTGGCTGAACTCGAACAACGCGAGTACGTCGGAGGGGCTGGCATCGTCGCGCGGCATGCAGCCGCCCTTGGGGCGGATACCTACCTGCTGACCACGCTCGCGGAGGACGCCGCATCCGCCCGGGCCGCAGACCTGCTCACAGCGGAACGCATTACCCTCGACGCGCTGCCCACGCGGCCCAACCTCGTCGAGAAGACACGCTTTCTCGTGGACGAGAACAAGGTGCTCAAGGTCGAGTCGGGCCAGACCGCACCGCTCGACTCCCGCGCAGAACGGGAGGCTGCCCGCCTGCTGGCGGAACGCGCCCGCGACCTCGACGCCCTGATCATCTGCGACTTCGGCTATGGCACGGTTACAGCTGCACTTCTTGAGCGCGTGCTGCCGACCCTCCGGGCCAACATCCCGGTTATTTCCGCTGACGTCAGCGGCTCGCGCGGCAACCTGCTCAACTACCGCCAGGTCGATCTACTCTGCCCGACCGAACGCGAGTTGCGGCACACTCTGCACGATTTTGATGACGGCCTCTCCTCCGTCGCCTATCGTCTGATGAGCGCCACCCAGGCCCGCCACCTGCTCTGCACCCTCGACAAGGACGGCCTGGTGGTCTTCGAACGCCCGTGCCAGGATCCCGGCGACAGCCGCTGGGCCAGCCGGCTCCAGAGCGAGCACTTTCCGGCCTTCGGAACCCGCTGCCTGGACCGCCTCGGCTGCGGCGATGCCATGCTCGCGACAGCCACGCTGTCGCTGGCGGCTGGGGCGTCGCTGGTGCAGGCGGCTTACCTGGGCAACGCGGCTGCCGCCATCGAGATCGGCATGCTCGGTAACATGCCGGTCGCAAGCGATATGCTGGCCTGCTGGTTGCACAGCCGCGGCGAACTGAGCCGCACGGAACGGACTCCCGCAATCGCGGTCTGAACCATCATCTTTGTTTATCTGCCTCGCGACCTGCGCCGAGATCACTATAATTGTCCACCCGCCGGACGGCAGGTCCGGTGGAGGGGTACGCACAAGAATGCGTCTTTTTCACCTCGAAAAGCTCGCTTTCTCCGCCGGCGAAGCGTTCGCCGACGATCGCAGATCAGGGGGCGCCTCGCACGCCCCGCAGTCACTTCCCATCGACGCGCGCGGCGTGACCACCGCGCAACCAAGGAGACCCAGGAATGTCCGGCGTACTTGAGTCTTTCATGGCGGGTGTTATTGCCAAAAACCCGGAGCAAAAGGAATTCCACCAGGCAGTCCACGAAGTCGTCGAGTCGCTGCTGCCCGTCCTCGACCGGCACCCCGAGTACCGCAAGGCGAAGATCCTCGACCGCATCGTGGAGCCCGAACGCCAACTCATGTTCCGGGTGCCCTGGGTCGACGACAAGGGCGAGGTCCACGTCAACCGTGGCTTCCGCGTCGAGTTCAACAGCGCCATCGGCCCCTACAAGGGCGGCCTGCGCTTCCACCCGTCGGTCAACCTCGGCATCATCAAGTTCCTCGGCTTCGAGCAGATCTTCAAGAACGCGCTGACCACCCTGCCCATGGGCGGCGGCAAGGGCGGCTCGGACTTCGACCCCAAGGGCAAGACCGACAACGAGGTCATGCGCTTCTGCCAGAGCTTCATGAGCGAACTCTACCGCCACATCGGCGCCGACACCGACGTCCCCGCGGGTGACATCGGCGTGGGCGGCCGCGAGATCGGCTTCATGTTCGGCCAGTACAAGAAGCTCGCGAATCGCTTCGAAGGCGTGCTCACCGGCAAGGCGCTCGATTGGGGCGGAAGCCTCATTCGCCCCGAAGCCACCGGCTACGGCTGCGTCTACTTCGCCGACGAAATGCTCAAGACCCGCAAGCAGTCCTTCGCGGGCAAGCGCGTCGTCGTGTCCGGCTCGGGCAACGTCGCCCAGTATGCAGCCGAGAAGGTGCTCGAGCTTGGCGGCAAGCCGCTGACCTTCTCCGACTCCAACGGGTTCATCGTGGACGAGGACGGCATCGACAAGAAGAAGCTCGACTTCGTGCTCGATCTGAAGAACAACAAGCGCGGCCGCATCCGCGAGTACGTCGCGAAGTTCACCAACGCCAAGTACGTGGACACGCCCGCCGGCGCCGCGTTCAACCCGCTCTGGCAGGTCAAGTGCGACGTCGCCCTGCCCTGTGCGACCCAGAACGAGATCAACCTCGAGGACGCCAACAACCTGGTGAAGAACGGCTGCTACTGCGTCAGCGAGGGTGCCAACATGCCGACCACGCCGGAAGGCGTGAACGTGTTCATCGAATCCAAGATCCTCTACGGCCCGGGCAAGGCAGCCAACGCCGGCGGCGTCGCGGTCAGCGGCCTGGAGATGAGCCAGAACTCGATGCGCCTGTCGTGGACCCGCGAAGAGGTGGACAAGAAGCTCCACCACATCATGAAGTCGATCCACGAAAACTGCGTGACCACCGCCGACAAGTACGGCACGCCCGGCAACTACGTCAACGGCGCCAACATCGCCGGCTTCCTCAAGGTCGCCGACTCGATGATGCAGCAAGGCATCGTGTAACAGAGCCGCGCCCGTAAGGAAGCGGACCGCGAGCGAAGCGAGCGGCCTGATCCGACCCGCGAGCGAAGCAAGCGGCCCCCGACAAAGTCGGGAACAACTCGAAACCCCAAAGCCCGCCCGGAGCTGCGCAAGCAGCCCCGGGCGGGCCACTTTCTCTCGGCAGCGCAAGGCAAAGCCAACAACCCCCCCACGCGACCAGGGTCCCCGCTCGCGGCAACGCCGCGAGCGCCACTTTCGCACTTTCTCACTTTACCACTTTCTCACTTTCTCACTTCCGCCGCATGACCGAGTTCCGCCTCGACGACCCCGACGGCAACCGGCCTCTGGATCGGCCAGAACTCAGCCGCCCACGCCTGGCGGACCCGCCGCGGCTTGCCACGCGCCGATTTTCTGCACAAATCAATGCTCCCGGTGCGTCATATAGTACGTCGCCAGTCCACCTGGAGCGTCAACGTGCGGATCCGCGCTCGAAGGAAACCGGGTTACGCCCGCTACTTGAATAGAGCTTGCTCTAGAATGAACATCGGTTGCGACCCGACCCGTGAACGCGTGCCTGCAGGAGCGGCTGCCCTGAGTTCCTCCGATCCAACGAATGACCGCTGGGCGACGTTCTACCGCACCGAGCGCCGGGCGCTGACCACCTACGCACTCGCCCTGGTGGGCAACGCAACCGACGCGGAGGACCTGCTGCACGACGTCCTCGTGCGCCTGGTGCGCGAGCATCCGCGCGTGACGCACCCGCGCGCCTACGTGATGCGTTGCCTGCGCCACGCGGCGATCGACCGCCGGCGCCGCGCCGCGCGTCAGGCTGACTCCGGCGCGCTCGCGGACGACGGGCTCGCGTTCCTCGCGACGCCGGGCGCCGGCGACGGCCTGGATCATGAAACCCAGGCGGCGACGCGATCGGCCCTGGCCCGGCTCGCGGAGGCCCAGCGCGAGGTCGTCGTCCTGAAGATCTACGCCGGACTGACCTTCCGCGAGATTGGCGAAACCATCAGGCAGCCCACGGGCACCGTCTCGAGCCGCTACGCCCGGGCGCTCGCGGAACTGCGCGCCATGCTGGCAGACGAGGTGGAACGTGTCTGAGCACGAAATCGAACGCCGCTTGTGCGACCTGCCCCGACAGTCGCTGCCGCAGGATGCGGACGCGCGCATCGTCGCCGCCATTCACGCGGCGCGATCCACGCCGCGGCGCCGCCCGCGCCGGACCGTGCCCATCGGCATCGCCGCGGGCCTGCTGATCGCAGCCTGCGCGTGGCTCCTGCTCAACCACGATGCGCCGGGCACAAGCACCACCGGACCACAGGCTAACGTCCCGCTCGAGTCCATCACCATCGTGCGGCTCGATGAGCCGTTCGTGCAGAAAACGAACCCGTCGAGCGATCGGCTCGACATCGGGCAATGGCAGGTACTCGCACTATCCAGCCGCCCCGCAACCGAAAGGAAATGAACCCCATGAGCGCACCCAACAATCGAAAAAACACCCCTATGGCCGGGCTGGCTTTCCTCCTCGCCCTGGCTGCAACCCTGCCCGCCCAGGCAGCCGAACAGCCCGACCGCGCCACCGAGGCGAACGCGGAAATCCACGCCCTCGTGAGCCTCAAGGTCATCCAGGTCGATCCCGACACGTCCGCGGGCCAAAAGACGCTCACGACCTGGGACAACCTGCCGCAGCCGCCCACGACCGAGACGGAAAACACCGAGCCACCGCGCGACGCGAACGACACCCTCGCCCACCTGCGCACCTGCGATAGTGCTGCACTGTTCGGAACGCAATTCAGAAAAGGCGAAGCGGTTCCCGATGGCCTCAAGGCCCTGGCCACGCCGCAGGTCGTCTCCCTCATCGGTGCCCCAGCGTCGATCGTCGTGGGACGCGCCATCCCCTACCTCCAACGGCGCGACGACAACGCGCTCGAAGTCGCCAGCTCCAACGACCTCACCGAAGGCGTCACCATCAACGTCACCATCCGCGAGGTGAGCGCTCCCCACAGCCTCGATTCCACGGAGTACGTGGGCGAATTTGATGTTCGCGTCAACGCGCTGGCGGGACGCGAGGCCATCGACGGCGTCCCCTTCGACGCTGGCAAACCCATCATCCGTACCCAAGCGATCACCACCACCCTGCGCACGTCCGCCGGCCAGGACGTGGTCATGCGCCTGCCCCCAAGCGCCGACGACGCGTCGGTCGTCTTCGTCGTCATCCAAACCACGTTCCAATCAGCGGACAAGTAACCCGGCGATAGAGTTTTACCACAGAGCGCGTAGGGCGTGCCATGCACGCCGCACACGAATTCAACCGCAGTTACACAGCGAACGCCGAGAACGGCAACGGTTGTTTTTGTCGAACGTAGGGCGTGCCATGCACGCCGCGGGCCGAGAACGGCACCGGGTGGGTTTCTTGAACAGGAGATAACGGAGGGAACGGAGAACTGCGTTTTCTGGGTCAGGGGAACCGCGAATTCACGCGAATTCACGCGAACAAACGACGAGGCGACACCCCGGAACCCGGCACGCGTATGCCGCAACATGCTCCTCGCGCGTCACAATCGGACGAGCCCTGAAAGGGCGCTCTATGACAGCCCAGGGTGAAACCCTGGGTCCCCAGGCACAACAAACCCAACGCAAGCCCCGAAGGGGCGCTCTACAATAGCCCTGGGCGAAACCCTGGCGACGGTCCCACCGTCGCCCCAGACGCACCGCGGAGTCGCATTCGTGCTCAAGAGAATGTGGGAATTCCTGACCGACGTGCTGCGCGGTGATCTGGTGTACTTCCGCACGGGCCAGCGCATCTGGCTGACGGAGCACGGCTTCACCTTCCGCCGCCAAACGCGCGGAAGCTTCCTCGAGCACGGCAAGCGCGTGGACTGCCAGGGCATAATGTTCACACGGATTCTCTGGACACGAGTCGAACGCATCGAGGCCTTCCACACCGACGCCGTCCCACCGTTCGAGCCGGAATTGTCGTTCCACGTGCAGGACGCCAGCCAGCCGATCGCCGTGAACCGGACGGCACGCGGGTTCCGCTCGCTCCGCCGGGCGCTGAGCGCCCGCTTTCCAGGCATTCCGCAGAACTGGCACCGAACGATCCGCGGCCACCCCTCGGACGTCCGCGTCATCCTCTACGCCTCCACGGGCGAAGCCGCAACCACCGGCGGCTGCGCGGAAGAGCTTGGTACGCCCTAGTGTCGTTTACTATCGTTCGAATGCGGAGCGAAAGCGTGAAACGTCGCAGGCGCCATCGTGTGCTGAAACGTCTCGGGTTGCTCGCCTGCGCCACGCTCATCGCGTTATGGATTGTGTCGCTGCGGTATGGCGTATCGTACTTCTCGCTTCAATCTGGATACACGATTGGCGTAGGCAGCGGAGCAATCAGTCTCGACGTCTTCAATCGACCTTCGGTGACGTTCGCTGGAGCGGACGGCGACGTCGACTTCTGGGAGCGCTGGTTGGTATCCGACGTATCCGGCTGGCCATGGTTCCGGCTCAAGCGAGACAAATCGGGCATCGTGACCTTCTACCTCATCCCCCTGTGGATTCCCCTACTTGCAGCGATCGCGTTCACCGCGACCGTGCGCGCGAAAAACCGCCGGCTGCCTGCGAACCACTGCCAGACCTGCGGCTACGACCTGACCGGCAACGAGGCCGGCCGCTGCCCGGAATGCGGCGCAGCCGCCTCGCAGTTTCGTGGCTAAATGCGCGCGGCAGCGCGGCCGGGTGTTGGGGGGCGCCCCAGTTGCGAGGGGTTGCAGGGATTCGAACGGCGGCCCCCCAGTGGCCTGGGGGGTTCTGAGGCGGCGGGAGGCGTAACTGGCTGTGGCGGCTGGGGTTACGGTTCGGAGTGCCGATATCGGCCGCGACTCCCTTGCCTTTCCTGCGATCAGGTACCGCTTTATCCGGGCACCTGGACACCTGGGGCGGAGCACACTGCAGG
>ERZ795053.1564-NODE-1564-length-28955-cov-9.728685_pt1 | contig 28955 bp, 39 predicted proteins | sample MGYA00375137_ERZ795053 | MGnify/ENA primary metagenome ERZ795053 (study PRJEB30182, sample SAMN05720284) | activated sludge metagenome | isolation source: Anaerobic digester | place: Hong Kong | collected 2014-12-17 ...
GCCAGCAGCAGGTCGAGGGCGCCGTCGACGCAGGCCGGCATCGCGAAGGTGTTCGAAAGCAGTATGGGCGACTCGACGACGCCGAGCTCCTCGACCTGCAGGAGCCCGACCGACTTGCCGAAGCCGTTGAAGACGCGGCAGGCGGCCGGGACCTTATCGCGGAAGAGGTTGCCCGCGTGGGGCAGCACCGTGGTCACCCCGGTCTGCAGGTCGCCGTCGGCGATGGTCGCGTGCCCGACCGAGACGCCGGGCACGTCGACGATCGAGTCGGTCGGGCCCGCGGCCGGGTTCATTTCCCCGAGCCTCCGAGGGCGGACTCGACGATGCGGTCGTCGGCAATGTACGGCAGCGTTATGGAACCGGAGCCGGAATACACCTCGTTGTACTCGGCGCAGGTCGCCACCGCGTGCTCGTTCCTCGCCCAGGACCGGCGCGCGACGCCGCCCATCACGTCCCAGGGCATGGCCATCGAGATGATCGCGTCGACGCGCTCGGAGCCGTCGAGCACGAGGCCGAAGCCGCCGTTGACGCTCTTGCCGATGCCGACGCCGCCGCCGTTATGCAGCGCGATGAGGCTCATGCCTCGGGCCGCGTCGCCGGCGAAGTTCTGCACGGCCATGTCGGCCATCACGTTCGAGCCGTCCTTGACGTTGCTCGTCTCGCGGAACGGGCTGTCGGTGCCGCCGCAGTCGTGGTGGTCGCGGCCGAGCATGACCGGCCCTATCTCGCCCTTCTTGACCATGTGGTTGAACTCGAGCGCTATCTTGGTGCGGCCGATCGCGTCCTGGTACAGGATGCGCGCCTTCGTGCCTACGACGAGCCGGTTCTTCTCGGCGTCGCGTATCCAGGCCCAGTTGTCGCGGTCCTGCCCTCGTCGGTTCGGGTCGATGCAGGCCATCGCCGCGGCGTCGGTCTTGCGCAGATCCTCGTCCTTGCCGGACAGGCAGACCCAGCGGAACGGGCCGTAGCCGTAGTCGAACAGCTCCGGGCCTAGTATGTCCTCGACGTAGCTCGGGAAGACGAAGCCGTCCTTCTCGTCGACGCCGTTCTTCGAGACCTCGCGTACGCCGGCGTCGTAGACCGCCTTGAGGAACGAGTTGCCGTAGTCGAAGAAGTAGGTGCCCTTGGCGGTCAGGCGCCCGATCACGTCGAAATGACGGCGGAGGCTCGCGTCGACCAAGGAGCGGAACCGCGCCGGATCGTCGGCTAGCAGGCGGGTACGCTCCTCGAACGACAGGCCGACGGGGCAGTACCCGCCCTCGTACGCGGCGTGGCAGCTCGTCTGGTCGGACAGGAGGTCTATCCGCACGCCGTGGGAATCGGCGTACTCGAGCAGGTCGACGATATTGCCCAGGTAAGCGACCGCGATCGCCTCACCCTTCGAGCGGGCGTCCTCCGCCCGCTCGAAGGCGCCGGCCACCGTCTTCTCGACGCAGCCGACCCAGCCCTGGGAATGCCGCGTGGCGACCCGGCTCTCGTCGACCTCGGCGATGATGGAGCTGGCCCCGGCTATCACGGCGGCCTTGCCCTGGGCGCCGGACATGCCGCCCAGGCCCGACGAGACGAACAGCTTGCCGCCGAGGTCGCCGTCGCGCGCGACGCCGAGCTTGAGGCGGCCGGCGTTGAGCAGCGTGTTGAATGTGCCGTGGACGATGCCCTGGGGTCCGATATACATCCAGCCGCCGGCGGTCATCTGTCCGTAGTTGGCCACGCCGAGGGCGGCCGCGTGGTTGAAGTCCTTCTGGTTGTCGAACATGCCTATCATCAGGCCGTTCGTGATCACGACGCGCGGCGCAAGCTCGTGGCTCTTGAACAGGCCGAGCGGGTGGCCGGACTCCACGACTAGGGTCGTCGTATGGTCGAGCCGCTCGAGGTACTTCTTTATCAGCCGGTACTGCATCCAGTTCTGGCAGACCTGGCCGGTCTCGCCGTAGGTGACGAGCTCGTAGGGATAGAGGGCCACGTCGAAGTCGAGATTATTATCGATCATGACCTGGAAGGCCCGTCCCTCGACGCAGGCGCCGGCGTAGGAGTCTATCGGCTTGCCGTACAGCTTGCCCTCCGGCCTGAAGCGATAGCCGTAGATGCGGCCGCGCTCCCTGAGCTCGTCGGCGAACTCGGGGGCCAGGCGCGCGTGCCAGCGCTCAGGAACGTAGCGGAGGGCATTCTTGACGGCGAGCGCCTCCTGGGCGCGCGTCAGGCGCGCCTCGCGCCTCGGCGCTCGGCGGATACCGTCCTCGAAGACGGGATCGGGCGGCAGCTCGTCGAAATCCAGCCGCAGGCCTCCGGCTATATCGTTCGTGACCATGGTATCTCCTTTATTTCGGTCCCCCCATAATAGCACCCCCGGCGCGGGCTGAACAGAACTCGCGCCGGCGACGCCCCCTCAGCCTGCGGACGCCGAGCTCAACGCCTCCTCGACGGCCTCGAGCGCGGTGCCGTCGGACACGAGCGCCTCGGCGGCCTTGATGTCGTCCTGCATCACGCGGTCACGCTCGACCATCGGAGCGACCGAGCGCAGCGCGCGGTACGCGGCCCTCGTCGCCGGCGACAGGCCGTCCGGGCCGCCGCGCAGGTCGACGGCCTGGCACGCGGCCAGCAGCTCTAGGGCCAGCACCGTCCGCGCGTTGCCGAGTATCTCGCGCGCCTTCCTGGCAGCTATCGTACCCATCGAAACGTGGTCTTCCTGGTTAGCGCTCGACGGGATCGAATCGACGCTGGCCGGATGGGCCAGGACCTTGTTCTCGGAGACGAGCGACGCGGCGCTGTACTGCACGATCATGAAGCCGGAGTTCAGGCCGCCGTCCTTGACGAGGAAGGCGGGCAGGCCGTTCGACAGGGCCGGGTTGACGAGGCGCTCGAGGCGGCGCTCCGACACGTTGGCCAGCTCCGCTAGCGCTATGCCCAGGAAGTCCATCGCGAGCGCGACCGGCTGGCCGTGGAAGTTGCCGCCGGAGATGATGTCGCCGCCCGACGGGTCGTCCGGGTTCGCGAATATAAGCGGGTTATCGGTGGCTGCGTTCAGCTCGCGCGACACCGCGCCGACGACGTAGCCTATGGCGTCGCGCGAGGCGCCGTGGACCTGCGGCACGCAGCGCAGGGCGTAGGCGTCCTGGACTCGTTCCTGGCCCTGCCTGGTCGTATACGAAGAGCCGTCGAGCAGGGCGCGGAGCCGGGCCGCGCACTCAATCTGCCCCGGCTGCCCGCGGACCTCGTGCACGCGCGGGTCGTAGGCGTCGACGATGCCGCGCAGCGCCTGCGAGGTCAGCGCGGCCGCGACGTCGGCGGTCCGCGCCAGCCGCTCGGCGTCGTACGCGGCGAGCGCGGCGACCGCGGTCATGCACTGGGTGCCGTTGATGAGCGCGAGGCCCTCCTTGGCGGCCAGCTCGACCGGCGTAAGCCCCGCGGCCGCGAGAGCCTCGGCGGAAGGCATCCGCTTTCCCTTATAGAAGCACTCGCCCATGCCGCAGAGCGCTATGGCGACGTGGGACAGCGGGGCGAGGTCGCCCGACGCCCCGAGGGAGCCCTTCTCGGGTACGACCGGCGTCACGCCGGCGTTCAGCATGTCGAGCAGTGCCTGGGCCGTGGACAGCCTGGCCCCCGAGTTCCCGACGGCGAGGGCGTTGACGCGCAGCAGCATCATCGCTCGCACCACCTCGTCGGGGAGCGGGTCGCCGACGCCTACGGCGTGGCTCATGATCAGGTTGCGCTGCAGCGTCGCGTTGCTCTCCCGGCTGATGACGACGTCGCAGAATTTACCGAAGCCGGTCGTGATGCCGTAGCGGATCAGCGACTCGTCGACGCATCGCTCGACGACGGCCCTGGAAGCGTTCATCCTCGGGATCGCGTCCTTCGACAGTTCCGCCTTCGCCCCGAAGCGGGCCGCCAGCGCCACGTCGCCTATGCGGAGCCCTCGTCCGTCTAGCACTATAGTCTTCATCGGGAACCTCTTCCGTGCCCCGCCGCCGGCGGGACCGCGCCTCAAGCTGGATCGGGCCGCAGTATACCACGGGGCCCGCGACGGGGCGAGGCGTCCGGGCGATTCTATCGAGCGCGGCGCTCAGAGCCCTAGGAGGCTGAACACGGCCGACCAGAATTCGTCCTCGCCGAGCCGTTCCTCGAGCCTGGCCTTGACGAAGGCCCGCAGCTCCGGGGAGAAGGCCTGCCAGTACTTGTCCTGCCAGGCGTCGATGCCCTCCCATAGCTCCTGCTGCCGCGAGGGCGGCATCAGGCCGAGCGAATAGTCGACGAAGTCCCTGACCATCATCGCGACGGCCTCGGGCGGCAGGTCGTCGGCGGCCGAGCCGGCCCGCGTTCCCGACGAGGGGTCGGACCTGTCGGGCAGGCATTCGTCGAGCAGAGCCTCGATCTGCTCGTCGGTCGCGCCGGGCTCCTTCTGGCGGACGAGGCGGGCCACGTAGTCGCGTACGGTATCGCGCAGCCCGTCCAGGCTGCGCCCGACGCCCTCCTGGACCGAGGCGGCCATCTTCTCCGCCAACGCCCCCGGATTGAGCCCGCCGAGCCCGGCGTACTTGCCCATATCGCGCCGCCTGCGCTCGCAGGCCTTCGCGACGACCTCGAACTCGGACGGGTCCGCCCGGTTGAGGATGAAGTCGAGCGCCGCTTCCAATTCTTTCCTTGACATGCCGCCACTATAGCATCGTCGGGGTCGGCGAGTCTGTCGTCGACGCCCGCCCTGGCAAAAAGTCGTCGTTCATACTACGATGGTCACGGGCCGCGAAGGCCCGTCCCATTCGCACGAACGGAGGCTCATATGCCGGCAAAACGCGACTTCGGAGTCACCCTGGATCGACGCTCGCCGTCTGAACGGGGAAGGCTCATCGCATACATCAACCTGAAGCTATCGGCCCTCGGCCTGCCGGTCTACGGCAAGGAAGGCACCGCGTTCCTCGAGCTCGCCAACGACATGCTGCTCAACTACCGGGAGAAGGCGCGGCTGCTCGCCGACTACCTCCCCCCGGCCGACGCCCGCATCCAGGCGTTCCTCGACTCGTACCTGGCCGACCTGCCCGACGGCGAGGCGCCCCGACTGCCCTCGAACACGCTGACGCTCGACCGATACGGCATGGCCAGGGAGCTGTCGCTGCCGCCTGACGCCCACGAGTACCGATCGCCGACCCTGGCCTCGTACCGGGTGCGCAACGGCATCCTCCATAACCCCAAGAACGACCGGCGCACCACGAAGGGCGTCTTCCATATAGCCGAGGGGGGCCTGCCGATCCCGCTCGACAAGCTGGCCGTGCCGAAGATAGCGTTCGCCAGGATGCTCGCAGCGGCGCTGAACCCGCCGGACGATCTCCTGGTACTGCCGTTCACGGCCCAGGAGCCGGAGCCCGCCCGCTGCTTCCTGTCCCTGCTGATGAGGCCGACGGTGCGGCCGGAGGTGCCCGGGCTCTACGAGGAGCGCTCGATGGAGACCCGCTTCTTCGCGCCGGCCTCGCTCGCCGCCAACCTCGACTTCGTCGAGAGCATCTTCGGGAACTCCGGAGACCCCTACGTCTCGGCCAACGACGCCGCGCTCGACCCGCTCCACTGGTCGGGCCACACGGGCTGCATCATCCTGGCCACCCACCTCGTCGGGACGCCGAAGAAGGCGCTCGGCCTGCCGTCCTGGGACGAGGCCACCGAGCGCCAGAGGCGCGACGGCATGGCCTGGAAGGATCCGTCCGAACCGTACAACGGCGGCCAGCCGTTCAAGCTCTGCGCCCGCGACGAGCGCGGCGTCATCGTCACCATCATCGCGGACAACTACTTCGGGTACTCCAAGAAGGAGATCAAGACGCAGATCTCCTACTCGTCGAACCTGCTCGGCCTGACCGAGGAAGAGCACGCCGGCGGCGCGCTCGTGCTGCCCAGCTTCAACCTCGGCAACCGCTTCGTGCCGGATACCAACCTGCGCTCGAAGGGCCAGCGCTTCGACGACGTGGTGCGCCTGCTCGGCGACCGCATCGAGCTGCGGCCGGAGGGCTACGCCATCGACGCCGTCTTCCCGAGCGTGATCTACCTGCCGGAGGACGCCGTGCTGTCCATCGACACGCAGAAGGCCGTCTGGCGCAGGGACGGCGTCGAGCAGAGCCTGCGGATACTCCCCGGCGAGACCTACGTGCATCCGACCGGCTACAGGATCGAGATGCAGCAGCACCCCAAGACCGGCTCGTGGCGCCTCATCGGCACGCAGGCCGACGGCCTCCTGTGCCATAAGCCGTGCACGGTCTCCGGCGGCGGCAAGTCCGAGATATCCAAGCAGATCACCGACGCGATGAGCGACGGCCCGATCGTCACCGGCGACTTCGCCGCCGACATGGCGATGGTCAGGTCGGTCATCGAGTATCCGTACGGCACCCGCTTCAAGGACCCCGCGGAGAACCACGGCTCCGCCAGCCGCTCGATCCTGTCGGACAAGCGCTCCCTCGGCAGCGTCATCAAGCTGCTTTCACCCTCGGAGCTGTACACCGACGGGTTCAACGAGTGGCTGGCCGCCATACCGGATCGCGTCAAGGCGCTCGTCTTCCTGGTCAAGCGCTTCTACCGCCCGGAGTGGGGCGACGACTGGGCGTCCCATTTCACCACCGACGTCGTCAACGGCGCCGCCGGCAACGTGGTCAAGTACGACGGCCGCCCCGTCCAGGGCTCGTACCTTCGCGTCGGCTTCACCCCCGAAGGCGCCAGGTCCATCCACAAGCTCAGGCAGGACTACATGCCCGCGGCGAAGATCCAGTGGGAGGACGACATCACCGCGTCGGTCATAGCGCCGACGCCGGCCCTGTCGGGCCTGCCCGACGACGTACGGGGCGAATCGGTCAAGTTCGTCAAGAACTGCGAGGCCAGGTTCTTCCAGCGCCCCGACGACGCGATCCATCGCGGCTACGACAAGCAGGCCGAGGCCGACATGGCGCGGCCCGATAACTTCATCTCGAACTTCGAGCCGCTGTCGCGCGCCAACGCCAACGAGATGGTCGAGCGCACCGTGGAGCTGTCCGAGTACACCGAGCCGATGCGCGAGATGATAGTCGGCGCCGAGGGCGACGACGGGTTCCGCTGGTTCGTCGTCTCGTCGAAGCCCCGTATCGTCGACGGCAAGCCGTCCAAGAACCCGCGCTACCTGCAGCTGGACCGCAACTACGCCGCGCCGCTCGATCGCTACCTGGCCGACGTCGGGGCCAGGCTGTTCCGCATGGTCAGGGCCGACGCGCCGGTCTACTACCCGGTCGGCGCCGTGCTGCCGGGCAGGCGCAACAACCCGCCAGAGCCGGAGGCCGGCATCAGGCCGCTGGCCGTCTACGGGCCGGTCCATTACCAGGAGCTGCCAGAGCTGTTCATGGACTTCATCTGCTCGCTGACCGGAAAGAGCCCGTCGACGACCGGCGCCGGATCCGAGGGAGCGCTGACCAAGGGCCCGTTCAACTCGCTGACTCCGACCTCGGACCTGAACAACGCCCTGCTCGGCTTCATACTCGGGGGCTACGACGGTTTCTCCACGGCCGCCGGCTACATCGGCCACAAGTACAGGATAGACCACGATATATCGCTGCTAGTGCCCGAGCTGTGGGCCAGGCTGACGCCCGAGGAGCGGGATCCGGCCTTCCTGATCGAGCACGGCTACCTCGAGCGAGTCGAGGACTTCGAGCTCGGCGGCCGGACCATACCGGCGGGCCGGCTCGGCTGGCGCATCACGCCGCTGTTCGCGTCCCACTTCCTCGGCCGCATCTTCGACGCCCCGTCGTCGGTGTTCCCCGAGGAGGTGCTCCGGCCCGAGCTGCAGAGCCTCGAGTACTTCGCCGACGGCGTCCTCAACATCGCCGAGGCCCAGGAGCGCGTCGCGCGCGACTACGTCCAGGACGGCTCGATCGAGGCGGCCATCCCGCCGCTCCAGGCCATCCTGCGCGTGATGGCCGAGGGCTCCTGGAACGGCAAGGGCCTGGGCGACCCCGAGCTGCGGCGCCTGTTCGACCGCGACTACGTGCTGTCCTCGGACTGGTACGCCGCGCGCCTCGAAGCCTACGCCGAGGCCGAGCGCGCGAGGCTCCGCGAGGGCGTCGCCTACCTCGAGGAATTCCTCGGCTCCCCGCGCGGCCGCGACGAGCGAGACCTCGCGAAGGCCCGCCGCGAGCTCGCGACCGTCCGGGAGAGCCTCGAGCGGGCGTCGCGGCCGGGATACGCCGCTTCGCTCGTCGGTACGATAGGCGTCGACCCGCTGTACCGCGGCCGCGAGGCGGGCGGGCGATGAGGGCGACGCTGCTGATCGAGAACATCGGCGAGCTGGCGACGCCCGTCGGCTCGTCGGCTCGCGCGGGCGGCCGCATGCGCGAGCTGCGGATCGTCCGCGACGCCGTCGTCGCCGTCGACGCGGAGACGATAGCCTGGGCCGGCCCGGCCTCCGAGCTGCCGAGGCTCGACGGGCCGCCGCCAGAGCGCGTCGACGCGCGCGGAGGCGCCGTCGTACCGGGCTTCGTCGACTCGCACACCCATTTCGTGTTCGGCGGCTACCGAGACGACGAGTTCTTCTGGCGGGCCGAGGGCCTGCCGTATATGGAGATCCACGCCCGCGGGGGCGGCATAGCCAACACGGTGCGCGACACGCGGAACGCCTCGGCCGAGGAGCTCGAGGCGAGCGCCGCCGCCCGGCTCGAGCGGATGCTCGGGCTCGGCGTCACCACCGTCGAGGGCAAGTCGGGCTACGGCCTCGACCTGGAGACCGAGCTCCGCCAGCTCGAGGTCATGCGGCTGCTCGATGCGAGGCAGCCGGTCGATATCGTATCGACCTATATGGGCCCGCATTCCATCCCCGTCGAATACAAGGGAAACCCGTCGGGATACATCGACTTCGCGATACGCGAGGTGCTGCCGCGGGTCAAGGAAGGCGGTCTGGCGCGTTTCTGCGACGTCTTCTGCGAGCGCGGGGTCTTCGAGCTCGACGACTCGAGGCGCTTCCTCGAGGCGGCCAGATCGATGGGCTTCGGCGTCAAGCTGCACGCCGACGAGATCGTCCGGCTAGGCGGCGCCGGCCTGGCCGCGGCCGTAGGCGCGGTCAGCGCCGACCACCTGCTCAAGGCGTCCGACGACGATCTCGGGGCGATGGCGGAGGCCGGCGTCGTCGCGACCTGCCTGCCGCTGACCGCGTTCAGCCTGCGCGAGCCGTACGCGCCCGCCAGGGCGATGGTAGACCGCGGTCTGGCGGTCGCCGTAGCGTCCGACCTCAACCCCGGCTCGTGCTACAGCCAGTCCATCCCCCTGGCCGCGGCCCTCGCCGTGCTGTACATGGGCATGACGATCGAGGAGACGCTGACCGCGCTGACCCTGAACGCGGCCGCCGCGCTCGGCCTCGCCGGCGACCGCGGCTCTATAGAGGCGGGCAAGCTGGCCGACCTGCTCGTGCTGGACGCCCCGTCGTACCGCCACCTGGCGTACCACGTGGGCATGAACATCGTCGGCGCCGTCGTCAAGCGCGGCAAGATCGTCGGCGTAAGGGCCTAGCCGGTCGGAACGGGCCTCGAGGAGCATCATGAGCGTTTCACAGAAAGCGGCGACCGGCCCGACGTCGATCGAGGCCGCGCTCGCCGACGATCCGGGCGGCCGAGGGCTATGCGGGGACCCGCGGCTACGCGCCGCGCTACGGGGCGCTATCCGGCGGGCAGCGTCCGGGCTCGCAAGGGCCGACAGGGTCCTGATCGTTACCGGCTTCCTGATAGAGCGGGCCGGGGTCGGCGAGAGCGACGGCCCGCCGGGCGCCGCCGTACTGGCGAGGGCCCTGGCCCGCCTCGGCAAGGACGTCCGCATCGTCACCGACGGCTACTCTGCCGCGTTGGTCGAGGCGGCCGCGGCCGCGCTCGGGGAGCGTCCGCGCGTCCAAGCGCTATCTCCCGCCGACGGGGAAGCCGCCTGCGTATCCATCCTGGCGGATTTCCGGCCGGACGTCGTCGTGTCCGTCGAGCGTCCGGGCAAGGCGGCCGACGGCGGCTTCTACTCGATGCGCGGCTCCGACATGCGCGCACTCGTGCCGGACGCCGACGCGCTCGTCGCCAGGGCCGCCGACCACGGCGCCGTCTCCGTGGCGGTCGGCGACGGAGGCAACGAGCTGGGCATGGGATCCATCGGCGCCATCATAGACGAACGGGTGCCGCTCGGCCCTACTATAAAGGCCGTCACGAGCGCCGACGAGCTGATCGTGGCCGGCGTGTCCAACTGGGGAGCGTACGCCCTCGTCAGGGCGATCGAGCTGCTGCTGCGCGACCAAGGCCGGACCGTCCGGCTCCTCCACGGACCGGGCGACGAGACGGCCATGCTCGAGGCCGTCGCGGCGGCCGGCGGCGTCGACGGCTGCTCCGGCCGACGCGAACCTACCGTCGACGGCGTCAGCCCCGAGGCCGACCTGGCCGCCCTCGAGGCCATACGCGCCGCTACCTCCATCGAAGGCGAGGGGAATCCCGATGATTAGCGTCGATCTGAATTGCGACATGGGAGAGGGCTTCGGAGCCTATTCCATAGGGGACGACGAGGGCGTGCTGCGCTACGTCAGCTCGGCCAACGTGGCGTGCGGCTTCCACGCCGGCGATCCGTCGGTCATGGAGCGCACGGTCGCCCTGGCCGCGGCGGCCGGCGTCTCGGTCGGCGCCCACCCGGGCTTTCCCGACCTCGCCGGCTTCGGGAGGCGGGAGCTGGCGGCGAGCGCCGACGAGGTGCGCGCGATGGTACTCTACCAGGTCGGCGCGCTCGGCGCGTTCGCCGCTGCCCGCGGCGTCGCGCTGACGCACGTCAAGCCGCACGGCGCGCTCTACAACATGGCGGCGAGGCGGACCGACCTCGCGGTGGCCATAGCCGAGGCGGTAGCCGCCTACGACCCGTCGCTGGTCCTCGTCGGCCTCTACGGATCGGAGCTCGTCAAGGCCGGGAACGCCGCAGGACTCCGCTGCGCCGGCGAGGCCTTCGCGGACCGCGCCTATCGCGCGGACGGTTCCCTCGTCCCCCGCAGCCAGCCAGGCGCCGTCATCGACGATCCCGCCGCCTGCGCCGCCAGGGCCGTCCGCATGGTGAGCGACGGATCCGTGACCGCTATCGGCGGCGAACGCGTGGAGCTGCGCCCCGATACGATCTGCCTCCACGGCGACGGCGACGGAGCGCTCGGGCTGGCGGCCGCGCTGTCGAAGGCCCTCCGCGAGGCCGGCGTAGATATACGGCCCCTTTCCCGCGCCGATGGCTAGCCAGGGCCGCTTCGACTGCGTCCCGCTCGGCGACGACGCGCTGCTCGTCCGGCTCGGGGACGAGCTATCCGAGGAGCTGAACGGGCGGGCGCGCTCGCTCGCGGACGCCGTAGAGGCGGCCAAAGCCGCCGGGCCGGCCGGCGAGGGGATCATCGAGGCGTCCCCGGCATATTCGTCGGTGCTGGTAGACTTCGATCCGCTCCTGACGACGCACGCGAAGGTCGAGGCCTTCGTCCGCTCGGCGCGGCCTTCGGTCCCGGGCGGCGAGGCGCGGAGGGTCGTACGCGTGCCCGTGGCCTACGGCGGCGACGCCGGGCCGGACCTGGAGTCGATAGCCGCTGAAGCGGGGCTGTCGGCCGACGAGGTCGCGGCCGCCCACCGTGGCAGGGACTATCCGGTATACATGCTCGGCTTCGCGCCGGGCTTCCCGTACCTCGGCGGCGTCGACGAGCGCATCGCCTCGGGGCGGCTCAAGACGCCCCGCCCCAGGATACCCGCGGGCTCGGTCGGGATAGCCGGCCGCCAGACCGGCGTATACCCCTTCGACAGCCCGGGCGGCTGGAAGCTGATAGGCCGCACCCCCATGCGGCTCTTCGACCCGCGAAAGGAGCCGCCGGCCGTCCTGCGTCCGGGCGACCTGGTGCGCTTCTATCCGATCGGCCATGACGAGTTCGAGTCGATGAGCCGCGAACCGGGCGGCATCGCCGATGAGCGCGAAGATCCCTGCGATTCCCCGTCCGGCCCGGAGTCCGCGGCCATACGAGTCGTCAAGCCCGGCCTTTCTACGACGATACAGGACCTCGGGCGCCGCGGCTACCAGAAATACGGCGTCTCCGTCTCCGGCGCCATGGACCGACTATCGGCCCGCCTCGCCAACCGGCTCGTCGGCAACGCCCCGTCGGCCGCCTGCCTCGAGACGACGCTGATAGGGCCGACGCTCGAGTTCCTGTCCGACGCAGAGTTCGCCGTCGCGGGCGCGCCGACGCCTATGACGCTCGACGGCGAGCCCGTTCCGATGCACGCGCGCGTACGCGCCAGGCGCGGCTCGGTGCTCGAGATGCCGCCCGTCGGGCGCGGAGCCCGCTCCTACGTCGCCGTCGCCGGCGGCTTCGCGGTCGAACCGGCCCTTGGCTCCCGTTCCACCTACGCGCGCGCGCGCCTAGGCGGGGTATCGGGCCGCCGTCTCGAGGCCGGCGACCTGTTGCCTATCGGCCGGCCGGGCGCGAACCTCGGCCCCGGCGACCGGGATCGAGAGCCGGTCCGAGCCCGGACGCCCGGCGTCCCGCTCTACGCGGCCGGCGAGACCGCGCGCGTCCGCGTCGTCCCCGGGCCCGAGGCCGACGCCCTCGGGCCCGGATGCCTCGAAGCCTTCGCGTCGCGCGAGTACCGCGTATCGGCCGACTCGGACCGCATGGGCTACCGGCTCGAGGGCCGAGACCCGCTGCCGATGGCCGGATGGGGCGCCCGCGAGATGCTCTCGTCGGCCGTCAACTTCGGCACGGTGCAGGCGCCGCCGAGCGGCATGCCGATCGTGATGATGGCCGACCGGCAGACCTGCGGCGGCTACCCGAGGCTCGCGAGCGTGATCGGCGCGGACCTGGGCGTACTGGCCCAGGTGCCGCCGGGCGGCGTCGTACGCTTCGAGATAGTCTCGGCCGCCGAGGCCGGAGCCGCTCTGCTCGAGCGCGAACGCGAGCTCGAGGCCGCTCTTATCCGCGGCCAGCCGGCGCCGGTCGTCCGCCGCTTCGTCGTGACCGTCGACGGCGAGCGCTTCGACGTCGAAGTCGAGCCGCGCTAGAATCGGATAGATGGAGGTCGATCATGGATACGAGGCTCTTGGACGGTAGGTCGGCGCGACTGGCGGTACGCTCCGGCGCCTGGACGGGCCCGACGGCCAGCCTGGCCCCGGGTTACGCCCAGGCTAATTTCGTAGCGCTGCCTTCGCGCTACGCCTTCGACTTCCTGTTGTTCTGCCAGCGGAACCGCAAGGCCTGCCCCGTGCTCGACGTCTGCGAGGCCGGGTCCACGGCCGCCGCGCGCGTAGCCGCCGATTCCGACGTGCGTACCGATATCCCGCGCTACAGGGTCTACGAGCGCGGCCGCCTCGTCGCCGAGCCGGCGAACCTGCTCGATAGCTGGGACGACGACTACGTATCGTTCCTGATAGGCTGCAGCTTCACCTTCGAGGGCGCCCTCGCCGCGGCCGGACTGCCGGTACGCCACGTCGAGCAGGGCCGGAACGTGCCGATGTACCGTACGGACCGGCCCTGCGCCGCAGCCGGCCCCTTCTCCGGGGAGCTGGTCGTCAGCATGAGGCCGATGCCCGAGGCCATGGTAGCCGAGGCCTACGAGGTAACGGGGCGCTTCCCGGAGGTGCACGGCGCGCCGGTGCACGCCGGGGACCCGGCGGCGCTCGGGATACGCGATATAGCCTCGCCCGACTTCGGCGACGCCGTGGATATCAGGCCCGGCGAGGTGCCGGTATTCTGGGCCTGCGGCGTGACCTCCCAGGCCGCGATCATGAACGCCGGCCTTGAGCGCGTGGTGACCCACGCGCCGGGCCACATGTTCGTCACCGACAGGCGCGACGAGGAGCTGGCCTCGATGTGATCCCGACGCGCGCCTAGTCGGCCCCGCCGTCGCGGGCGCGCCTCGGCCTCGTCGCGGCGAACACGACCAGGGCCGCCACGATGAACGCGAAGGCGGCCGCTTTCGGCGCCGTCAGCGTCTCCCCGAACACGAACAGGCCGAGAGCCAGCTGGAGCGTCGGCGAGATGTACTGCAGGAAGCCCATCCTCGACAGCGGTACACGCTTGACCCCCTCGGCGAAGAAGAACAGCGGCAGGGCGGTCACGGCGCCGGCCAGTACCAGCATCGCCGTCTCGACCCCTCCGACCCGCCCGAAGGCCCCGCGACCGGCCAGCTCCTCGAATACCAGGTACCCGATCGCGAACGGCATGACCGGGGCGGTCTCCATCGCCAGGCCCGTCAGCCCGTCGAGGTTAGTCAGCTTCTTTATGAGTCCGTAGAGCGAGAAGGTGGCCGCTAGCGACAGCGCTATCCAGGGCAGCTTGCCGTACGATACCGTGAGCACCGCGATCCCGACCGCCGCGATGGCGCAGGCCGCCTTGATGCCGCGGTCGATCTTCTCCTTGAGCACGAGCGAGCCGAGCGCCACGGATACGAGCGGGTTCAGGAAATACCCTATGCTGGTCTCGACGATGTGGCCGGCGTTGACCGCCCAGATATAGATGCCCCAGTTGAGGCTGACGAGGAAACCGGCCGCTATCGTCGCGCCGAGTCGCCTGCGGTCGCGTAGCAGCTCCGCGATCAGCCTCCGCTTGCCGAGCAGCAGGGCCAGCGCGAAGGTCAGCGCGAAGGCCCAGGCTATCCTGTGCATCAGTATCTGCAGCGACGGTACTGACGACAGCCGCTTCCAGTACAGCGGGAACAGGCCCCAGAGGCCGTACGCGCCCACGCCGAACAGCATCCCTATCGACTCGGTCCTCGACTTGTCCCGCTTATCGTCGTCCATGGTACCTCCAAAAAAAACGGGAGGCCGCTAGCGAGCGGCCTCCCCTTACGACGCGGACTGAGCCCCGCCTTATTTCTTGTTAGCGATCGTAGCCTTGCACATCTTGCAGATCTTGGTCTTCTGTCCCTCGATCTCCTGCTCGTACAGCAGCTTGACGCCGCCGCGCTTGCAGACGGGGCAGATCCCGCGACCGCCGTCGGGCTGATCGGCTATTCCCTTACCGCGATGGGCCTTGGACATGGTGCTTCCTCCCTTACTCGGCCGACTTGGCCGGTTCGGCCGACTCGGGCTCGGACTTCTTGGCCTCGGCGGCCTTCTTCGTCGCGCGCGGCGCCTTGGCCTTGCCGTCCGCCTTGGCGTCCGGCTTCTTGGCCTTCGAGGCTGCCTTTGGCTCGGCCTTCTTGGCCTTCGCCTCGGGCTTCTTCTTGTCGGCCTTCTTGTCGCCGTCGAGCTTGTGGTCGACCAGCTCGAGCACCACCATGCTGGCGGCGTCCTGGTCGCGGAAGCCGATCTTCAGGATGCGGGTGTAGCCGCCGTTGCGGTCCTTCATCCTGGGGCCGATGTCGGTGAACAGCTTGGCCAGCACGGCCTGGTCGGTGATCTTCTCGCCGATCACGCGCCTGTTGTGCACGCTGTCTTCCTTGGCCCTGGTGATCATCTTCTCGGCGACCCGGCGGACCTCGATGGCCTTCGCCTTCGTCGTTACGATCCGCTCGTGCTTGAAGAGGACGGTAGCCATATTCCGGAGGAGAGCCTTACGATGCGAGGCGTTCCGGTTCAGCTTATTGAAGCCCTTCTTATGGTTCATGGATATCTTCCTTCTGCTTCTCCAGCTTCAAGTGCTCCCGGAGCTCGGCGTAGTCGGTCATGCCGAGGCCCAGGTTCCATTCCTTGAGGCGGTCCTTGATCTCCTGCAAGGACTTCTTACCGAAGTTCCTCGTCTTGGCGATATCGTCCTCGGTCTTGCGCGTCAGGTCGCCGATCGTCTTGATGTTGGCGTTCTTGAGGCAATTCGACGAGCGGACGGAAAGCTCGAGCTCCTCGACCGGCGTGGTCAGGATGGCCTTGATCTTCTCGTCGAGCTCGTCGCTCTCCTCGTCCATGCTCGGCTCGCCCTCGTCGAAGTTGACGAAGATCGAGAAGTGGTCCTTGGCGATCTTGGCGGCCTCGGCGAGCGCGTCCTCCGGCTTGAGCGTGCCGTCGGTCCACACCTCGAGGACGAGCTTGTCGTAGTCGGAGCGGTGCCCGACGCGCGTCGGCTCGACCGAGTAGCGCGCCTTGCTGACCGGCGAGAAGATCGCGTCCATCGGTATGGTGCCGACGACCTCGATATACTTCTCGTTCACCTCGCTCGGGACGTAGCCGCGGCCGAGGTCGACCTGGAGCTCCACCTCGAGCTTCACCCCGTCCATCATGCTCATGAGGTGGGTAGCGGGATTGAAGACCCGGAGCGCCTTGTCCTTCATCAGGTCGGCGCCCTTGATCTCGGCGGGACCGGTGAACTCGTAGACGAACGTCTCCTGCTCCTCGTCGTCGGGTAGCTGCAGGCGGAGCTGCTTCAGGTTATTGAGCAGCTCGATGGTGTCCTCGGAGACCCCCGGTATCGTCTCGAATTCGGACGAGACTACGTGCTGGACGCCATCCTCGTCGTGCCTGGTGATGCGCACGGCGGTGATGGCGTAGCCCTGTATCGACGAGAGGAGGATGCGGCGCAGTGTGTTGCCTATAGTGGTACCGTACCCGGGCTCGAAGGGATATGCTATGAACTTTCCGTAATCGGTAGAGCTCTCGCTCTGCTCGTACGTGATGCCTTTCGGCCTCTTGAATCCCTTGAGCAGGTTCTTTCGCGCCATGTCCACTCCTTACTTCGAATAGAGCTCTACCACGAGCTGTTCGCGGATATCGGCCATGTCGACAATGTCCTGGCGCTGCGGTACGACGTTGAACTTTCCTTCGAGCTTGTCCACGTCGAGCGAGACCCAGGGCATGACGCCGCTCTTCTCGTACTCGGCCAGGGCCGCGAGAAGGACCTTGTTGGTCTTATAGGACTGGTGCACGGTGATCGTGTCGCCGGTCTTCACCTGGTAGGACGGTATGTCCACGCGCTTGCCGTTGACGAGGATGTGCCCGTGGAGCACGACCTGCCTGGCCTGCGAGCGGCTCGTGGCGAAGCGGAGCCTGTAGACCACGCTGTCGAGCCTTCGCTCGAGCAGGCCGAACAGGTTCTCGCCGGTCTTGCCGGGCATGCGCAGGGCCTTCTCGAAGGTCAGCTTGAACTGCTTCTCCATGAGGCCGTAGGACCTCTTGAGCTTCTGCTTCTCCCTGAGCTGGACGGCGTACTCGGACTGCTTCTTCTGCCGGGTCTTCGGGTCCTTACCGGGCGCCATGCGCTTGCGGTTGATCGGGCACTTGTCGCTCTTGCACTTGTCGCCCTTCAGGAAAAGCCTCTTACCCTCGGCGCGGCAGAGCCTGCAGCGAGGGCCAATGTAACGTGCCATTCTGTTTCTCCCCTACCTTACATCCTGCGCGCTTTCGGGGGGCGGCAGCCGTTGTGCGGAATGGGCGTCACGTCGCTGATGCTCTTGATCTTGAGCCCCAGCGCGCCGAGCTGGCGGATCGCGGACTCGCGACCGACTCCCGGACCCTTTACGTAGACGTGCACTTCGCGGAGGCCCACGTTGAGCGCCTTCGCCACTGCCTGCTCGGTGACCGACTGCGCCGCGAAGGGGGTGGATTTCTTCGCGCCGCGGAAGCCGAGGCCACCGGAGGAGCCCCACGATATTGCGTTACCGTTCAAGTCGGTGACGGTGATGATGGTATTGTTGAAGGTCGCCTGGATATAGACGTTACCCTCATATACGCTCTTCTTCTCTTTTCGTTTCTTAGCCTGAGCCACGAGCCCTACCCTCCTTAGGCCTTCTTCTTATTGGCCACGGTCTTCTTCTTACCCTTGCGCGTGCGCGCGTTCGTCCGCGTGCGCTGGCCTCGGACGGGCAGGCCCTTCCGGTGCCTGAGGCCCCGGTAGCAACCTATATCCATGAGCCGCTTGATATTGAGGGCCGTCTCCGAGCGGAGCCTTCCCTCGACCTTATACTCGTTCTCGATCAGCTTGCGAAGCTCGTTGACTTCCTCGTTCGACAGGTCGTTGATGTTCCGGTTAGGGTCGACCTTGACCGTCTCGCAGATCTTCCTGGCGCTCGTACGGCCGATGCCGTAGATATACGTAAGCGCGATCTCGACGTGCTTGTTGGGGAGGTCTACTCCCGCTATACGTGCCATAGGGGCCTACCTCCTCATCCCTGCTTCTGCTTGTGCTTGGGATTGCTCTCGCAAATAATGCGGACTACTCCGTTCCGCTTGATAACCTTGCATTTATCGCATATGCGCTTCACGCTGGTCCTGACCTTCATCGTCGATTCCTCCGTAAGGTACCGAAAAAGTTTTGTACCACGCCCGGGCCGCCCTCGTCTACCATGCTACAGGTTGCGCGACTTGATGTGGCCGCGCTTCGTGAGCCCGTCGTGGTGGTGCATCTTGAGCTGCGCCTCCACCTGGGACATGGTATCCAAGTCGACTCCGACTAGTATGAGGAGCGAGGTACCGCCCAACAGGTAGGACAGCTCGCTCGGGAAATTGAACACCCGCTGCACGATCGTCGGTATCAGCGCTATGAGCGCGAGGTACAGGGCGCCCGGCAGCACGATACGGTTGAGTATCTTGGACAGGTACTCTTCCATCTTCTCCGAGCGGATGCCCGGGATCGAACCGCCGTTCTCGCGGATGTTCTTGCTTATCTCCTGCGGGTTCAGCGACACCTGCGTATAGAAATACGCGAAGAAGACGATGAACAGGATATAGAAGATATTGTACCACCAACCCTCGGGGCGCAGGAAGTACGCGAAATCGCGCAGCCACTTAGCGCCGCCGCCGAGGCTCTGGGCGATCTGGAGCGGGAACGTCAGCAGGCTGGACGCGAAGATGACCGGGATGACGCCGGAGGGGTTGATCTTGAACGGGATGTAGGTGTTCTGTGCGCCGTACATCTTCCTTCCGACCACGCGCTTGGCGTAGTTGACCGGGATCTTCCTCTGGCCCTGCTGCTCGAAGATGACCAGCACGACCACCGCGACGAACAATAGCAGCACGAAGATGGCCACCACCGGGTTGACCTCGCCCGAGACCATCTTCGAGAACAGCGCGTACAGCGCGTTCGGGAGCCTGGCCACGATGCCGGCGAAGATGATCAGCGAGATGCCGTTGCCGATGCCGCGCTTGGTGATCTGCTCGCCTATCCAGATGAGGAACATGGTGCCGGTGGTAACCGTCAGCATGGCCAGCAGCGTGTAGGCCTGCGGGCTGATCATCAGCACGTCGGGATGGGTCTTCGCGATGTTCTTGGCGTAGGCGACGAGCGCGAACGACTGGAGCACCGCGACCAGGATGGCGCCGAGCCGGGTGTACAGCGCGATCTTCTTGCGCCCGCCCTCTTCCTCGGCCATCTTCTTGAGGCTGGGGAACACGACGAGCAGGAGCTGCATGATGATCTGAGTCGAGATGTACGGCATGACGCCGAGCATGAAGACAGAGAAGTTCTTGAACGCTCCGCCGGCGAAGAAGTCGAGGTAATCGGTGATGCCGCCCTGGGAGCTCACCGACGCGAAATAGCTCTTGAGCGCGCCGGCGTTGATGCCGGGGATCGGCAGGAAGGCGCCGATCCTGAACACGACGAGCCAGGTGAGGGTATAGAGAATGCGTTCCCGCAGTTCTTTTATACGGAACACGTCCGTCAACGCGTTGCCTGCCATAGACCGTTACCTTCTTTCTTGTCGCAATCGCCCGATCAGGGCGTTTCTACCTTACCGCCGGCCGATTCGATCTTGGCCTTGGCGGAGGCGGAAATCTTATCCACGACGAAGGTCAGCGCCTTTGACAGCGTACCGTTGCCGAGAATCTTGACCGGCTTCTCGGCCTTGCGGACGAGACCCTTTATCGCGAGCGAGACGCCGTCGACGATCTCGCCGGCCTCGAAGCGGGCTTCGATGTCGTTCAAGTTGACGATCTGGAAATCGACCCTGAAGTTCTTGTTATTGAAGCCCCTGTGCGCCAGCCGCCTGTACAGCGGCATCTGCCCGCCCTCGAAGCCCGGATAGGTCTTGCCGCCGGAACGGGACTGCTGTCCCTTATTGCCCTTGCCGGCGGTGCCGCCGAGGCCGGAGCCCTGGCCGCGGCCGACGATCTTCTTGCGGTGCGTGGCGCCGACGGGCGGATGTAGATTGAAGTCGCTCATTTCTTCTGCTCCTGGCCCGGCGCGTAGGGCCTGACCTCGACGAGGTGCTTGACCGCGTCGACCATTCCGAGTATCGAAGGAGTCGCCTCCTGCACCACGCTCGAGCTTATCTTACGCAGGCCGAGGGAGCGCACGGTGGCGCGCTGCTCGGGCTTGCGTCCGATAAGGCTCTTCTTGAGCTTGATCACGATCATTTCAGCCATGATTAACCCCACATATCCTTGAGCGCCTTGCCCCGGTTATGGGCTACGACGCGGGCGTCGAAGATGCCCTCGAGCCCCTTGAAGGTGGCGCGGATCACGTTGACGGCCGAACGGCTGCCGACGCACTTGGCCTGGATGTCGGTGATGCCGCCGGCCTCCATGATGGCGCGGACCGCTCCGCCGGCGATGATGCCGGAACCGGGGCAGGCGGGCATCATGATGACCCTGGAGGCCTTGTACTCGCCGATGACGTCGTGCGGAATGGTCCCGTTCTTCACGGGAAGCTTGACCATGCTGCGCTTGGCCTTGTCGATGCTCTTGCGGATCGCCTCGGTCACGTCGTTGGCCTTGCCGAACCCGTAGCCGACGTTGCCGGAGCGGTCTCCGACCACGGTCAGCGCGGAGAACGAAAACCGCCTACCGCCCTTGACGACCTTGGCCGTTCGATTCAGCTTGACGAGCTTCTCGACGTAGATATCGCGGGACCTGTCGTCCCTGTCTCTCCTATCCACGAGTTCCCCCTAGAATTTGATCCCGGCCTTGCGGGTACCGTCGGCGATGGCCTTGACTACGCCATGATAGTTGTAGCCGTTCCTGTCGAACACGACGGCCCCGATCTTCTTCTCGCCGAGCCTTGCGCCCATCAGCTCACCGAGCTTGGCGCCGCCCTCTACGGTCGGCCTGGTGCCCTCGAGAGCCTTCTCGAGGGTGCTCGCTGCGGCGATCGTAACGCCGGCCTCGTCGTCGATGGCCTGGACGTACAGGTACTTGTTCGACTTGAAAACCGTCAGCCTCGGGCGCTCGGCGGTTCCGCTTATGCTCTTGCGGACGTGGACCTTGCGAGCCCCGCGCCGCCTGATCTTCTCAGATATCTCTTTCGTGCTCATGGCCGTCCCTTACTTCACGCCGGTCTTGCCGACCTTCTTGCGGATGGTCTCGGTCTCGTAGCGGATTCCCTTGCCCTTGTACGGCTCGGGCTTCCGCAGCCCGCGGATCTCGCTCGCGAACTTGCCTACGAGCTGCTTGTCGATGCCCGAGACAACGACCTTCTGGTTATTGCCCTCGATCGCGACCGCAAGCCCCTCCGGGATCCCGACGTACACGTCGCTGGAATACCCGAGGCTGAGGACCAGGAGCTTGCCCTGCACCTCGGCCTTGAAGCCGACGCCGTTTATCATCAGGGCCTTCTTGTAGCCCTCCGAAACGCCGACTACCATATTCTTGATCAGATTGCGGTACAGGCCGTGGAAAGCCTTGGTCTGCTTCTCGTCGTTGGCGCGGCCGACGTTGATCACGTCGTCCTTAACGTCCACGGTGACGAGAGACGTGGCGAGCTCTTCGGAGAGCTTGCCCTTCGGGCCTTCCACGTTGACCTTGTTCCCCTGTACGGCGATCTTCACGCCCTTCGGTACCGTTATCGGCAGATAGCCTATTCTCGACATGGCGGTTCCCCTCTTCTACCAGACGGTGCAGATGAGTTCGCCGCCGACCTTCTTCTCGGCGGCCTTCTTACCGGTGGTCACGCCCTCTGAGGTCGAGACGATCAGGGTTCCGTAGCCGTTATGCACCCTCGGCAGACCCTTGTAGCCGGCATAGACCCTTCGGCCGGGCTTGGAGACCTTCTCGATGCCGTGGAGGATCGGTTCGTTCTCCTCGTCGTACTTAAGGAAGACCCGGATGAAATTCTGGTTCTCCTGCACGATCTTCTTGAAGTTCTTGATGAAGCCCTCGGTCTTGAGGATCTTTACGATCTCGAGCTTGAGCCGCGAGGTCGGGATGTCTACCTTCTCGTGGCGAGCCATGCTCGCGTTGCGGACCTTGGTCAGCATATCGGAGATGGGATCGGAAACGCTCATTCCAGTCCTCCTACCAGCTCGATTTGGTTACGCCCGGAATGAGGCCCTCGCTCGCGAGCTTCCGGAAACAAATACGGCACATGTCGAACTTCCGGAGATACCCCCGGGGCCGACCGCATATCTTGCATCGATTCACGTGCCTGGTCATGTACTTCGGCTTCTCGAGCGCCTTCAGTATCATAGCTTTCCTGGCCATTCGATTCTCCCCTACTTCCTGAACGGCATGCCCAGCTTGCCAAGGAGGCTCTTCGCTTCCTTGTCGGTACGGGCGCTCGTAACGATGGCGATGTTCATTCCCATCACCTTCTCGATCTTGTCGTAATCGATCTCCGGGAAGATGATCTGCTCGGTAAGGCCCATCGAGTAGTTCCCGTGACCGTCGAAGGCGTTCGGGTTGACTCCCCTGAAGTCCTTCACGCGCGGCAGGGCGACGTTCAGGAGCCTATCGAGGAACTCCCACATCTGCGCGCCGCGCAGCGTTACCCTGCAGCCGATCTCCTGGCCCTCGCGGATCTTGAACGTCGCGATCGACTTCCTCGACTTCGTCTTCACGGCCTTCTGGCCGGTGATGATGCCGATGTCCTCTACCGCGGCCTCGAGGATCTTCTTGTTCTCCTTGGCCTCTCCGACGCCCATCGACACGATGACCTTGACCACTTTCGGGATCTGCATCGTCGAGGTGTAGCCGAACTCGCTCTTGAGTTCCGTCGCCACCTTGTCGGCGTATATCTTCCTAAGCCTCGGAACGTACGCGTCCTTCTGCTGCTTCTCGGCCATCAGAGCGCCTCCCCGCACTTCCGGCAGACGCGCTTCTTCGCGTCGCCCTCGAGCTTGTAACCGACGCGGGTAGGTCCGCACTTCTTGCAGACGATCATCATGTTGCAGAGGCGAACGGGCGCCTCGATCTCTATGATTCCGCCGCGATCGTTCTGGTTCTTCTTCCGCATGGCCTTCTTGACCATGTTGACGCCCTGAACGATCGCCCTTCCCTTGTCGCGATCGATCTTGACGATCTTCCCCTGCTTGCCGCGCTCCTTGCCGGAGATGACCTGCACGAGATCGTCCTTCTTCAGCTTCGTCTTTATCTTGACGTCATTCATCGCCCGCTCCTTAGAGGACCTCGGGGGCCAGCGAGACGATCTTCATGTAGTCCTTGTCGCGCAGCTCCCTGGCGACGGGACCGAAGATGCGCTTGCCCTTCGGGTTCTTGTTCGCGTCAATGATGACGCAGGCGTTATCGTCGAACCTGATGTAGGTCCCGTCAGGCCTGCGGTACTCCTTGTGTACGCGCACGATGACGGCCTTCTCGATGGTTCCCTTCTTGATGGCGGAATTAGGAAGGGCCGCCTTGACGGCCACGACTATAATATCGCCGATGGATGCGTAACGCCGCTTCGAACCGCCGAGCACCTTGATGCATTGCACCGTCTTGGCGCCGGAGTTGTCCGCGACGTTCAGCTTGGATTCAACCTGTATCATACCGGTCCTCTCCGCCGCTTACTTCGCGCGCTCGACTATCTCGGACAGGCGCCAGCGCTTATCGCGCGAAAGCGGCCGAGTCTCCACGACCCTAACGGTATCGCCGACCTTGGCGTCGTTCTTCTCGTCGTGTGCCTTTACCTTCTTGCTCCGGGTCAAGTACTTCTTGTACAGCGGGTGCAGCTTGCGCATCATGATCTCGACGACGATGGTCTTGTCCATCTTGTCGCTGACCACGACGCCCTGCAGGACCTGCTTCTCTTTCCTTACCGTTGCTTCCATGTCCGGCCTCCGTTAAGCCTTCGCGACGGCGCCCGCGGCGCCGCGCTCGCGCTGGCAGATGAGGGTGTTGAGCCTCGCGATCTGCCTGCGCATCGTCCGCTTCTCGAGCGGGTTCTCTACATGGCCGATGACCATCTGGAAGCGCAGGTCGAAGTACTTCTTCCTGAGCTCGTCGCGCTTAGCCACGAGTTCCTCGAGCTTCAGCTCCTTGAACGAGTTCTTCATGCGATCACTCCATCTCCATGTCCGCGCGGACGACGAACTTGGTCTTGATCGGCAGCTTGCTACCGGCGAGGCGCATCGCCTCGGCGGCGGCGTCCCGGGGGACGCCGGACAGCTCGAACATGACCGTGCCCGGCCTGACCACGGCTACCCAGTACTCCGGGCCGCCCTTGCCCTTGCCCATGCGGACCTCGAGCGGCTTCTTGCAGAACGGCTTATCGGGGAAGACCCTGACCCACAGCTTGCCGCCGCGCTTGATCGACCGGTTCAAGGCCACGCGGGCGGCCTCGAGCTGGCGGTTGGTGATCCACATCGGCTCCTCGCAGACGAGGCCGAACTCGCCGAACGAAATAGCGTTACCGGCGGTGGCGTTGCCCTTAACCCTGCCGCGCTGCACCTTGCGGTGCTTTACTCTCTTAGGCTGCAACATTTCCTAGCTCCTCGCCTCGCGCGGCCCGCGGCCGTAGCCCGGGTTAGGTCCGCGCGATCCGCGCTGTCCGCCGCGCTCGGGCCTATCGCCGTGGTCGCGGCGCGGGCGGCCCGGCATCAGGCCGGCGTCGTCCTTCTTATCGCCCATCATCGCGTTGTCGCTCTTGCAGATCCACACCTTGACGCCGATCTTGCCGTACGTGGTGTTGGCCTCCCAGAAGCCGTAGTCGATATCGGCCCTGAGGGTATGGAGCGGCACGCGGCCTTCCTTGTACTCCTCGGTGCGGCTCATGTCGGCGCCGCCGAGGCGGCCGGACATGCGGATCTTGCAACCCTGCGCGCCGGCCTTCATAGCGGTGCCGACGGCCATCTTCATGGTCCTGCGGAACGAGCCGCGGCCCTCGAGCTGGCGGCAGACGTTCTGGGCCACGATCTGCGAGTTGGTCTCGACCTTCTTAACTTCCTTGATCTTGATGTTGATCTTCTTGGAAGCGTACTTCTGGAGCTCGAGGCCGATGCGCTCGATGTTGGCGCCCTTCTGGCCGATCAGCACGCCGGGCTTCGCGGTATGGATGACGATGGTCACCTTCTGCGGATGCCTGACGATCTCGATCTCGGAGATATCGGCGTTCTTGGCCTCGGGGAGCAGGTACATCCGCTTGCGCAGCGCCAGGTCCTCGTGAAGCGTCTTCGCGTAGTCGCGGGGGTCGACGAACCAGCGAGACTGCCAATCCTTGTTGATGCCGATCCTCAGACCGATAGGATTTACTTTCTGGCCCACCTTACGCCTCCGACCTTGCGATTTCGTCGACGACCACGCTGATGTGGCACATCTGCTTAACGAGCATGTCAGCCCTTCCGCGGGCGCGGAACCAAACGCGGCGCATCCTCGGGCCGTCGTTCACCTGCACCTCTTTGACGTAGAGCATGTCCTCGCCGAGCTTCTTGTTCTTGTTCAGCGCGTTCGACGCGGCCGAGACCACGACCTTCTTGATGAGCGCGGCGCCCTTCTGGGGCATGTGCTCGAGGATCGCGACGGCCTCGGTATACGGCTTGTTGCGGACGAGGTCCGCTACGGGCCGAATCTTCGACGGCGACCCCATCAGGTACTTGGCGGTCGCCGGGTAACCGGTAATCTTTGCCATGCTAGCCACCTATCTCCTGTCCGCTTTCTTGTCGGAGCCGGCGTGGCCGCGGAACACGCGGGTCGGCGAGAACTCGCCGAGCTTGTGTCCCACGAGGTTCTCGGTCACGTAGACCGGGACCCAGCTCTTGCCGTTATAGACCGACAAGGTGAGGCCGACCATCTCGGGGATGATCGTGGAGCAGCGGGAGAAGGTCTTGAGCACCTTCTTGTCGCCCGCCTTCGACGCCTCGATTATCTTCTTGTAGAGGCTCTTCTCAATGAACGGGCCCTTCTTCACTGACCTGGACACGGTTCGCTCCTATCCTTTACTTGCGGCGCTTCACGATGAAGCGGCTCGACGGCTTGTGCGGATCGCGCGTCTTATAACCCTTACAAGGCTGGCCCCACGGGGTGACCGGCTGCTTGTAACCCTTGCCGCGACCCTCGCCGCCACCGTGCGGGTGGTCGACCGGGTTCATCGCGATACCGCGCACCCGCGGCCGCTTTCCGAGCCATCGGACGCGTCCGGCCTTGCCGAAGCGCTCGTTCATATGGTCTTCGTTGCCGACGCCGCCTATGGTGGCGATGCACTTCTTGAACACGAGCCTAAGCTCGTTCGACGGCAGCTTGAGCGTGACGTAATCGCCGTCCGTACCGACGATCAGGGCTCCGGCGCCGGCCGAGCGGGCGAGCTGGGCGCCCTTGCCCAGGGTCAGCTCGACGTTGTGGACGGTGAAGCCGACCGGGATATTCTCGAGCGGTAGCGCGTTCCCGACCTCGGGGGCGGCATCGGGGCCGCTGACCACGGTCTGACCGACCGCGAGGCCGGAGGGAGCGACGATGTAGCGCTTCTCGCCGTCGACGTAGTTGATCAGCGCGATATTGGCGGACCTGTTCGGGTCGTACTCGATGGTCGCGACCTTGCCCGGCACGCCGATCTTGTCGCGCTTCCAGTCGATCTCGCGGAGCTTCCTCTTATGGCCGCCGCCCTTGCGCCGCATCGAGATGCGGCCGTTCGAGGCGCGGCCGGCGTTCTGCTTCTTGCCCTTGGTGAGGCCCTTGACAGGCTCGTTACCGACGGTGAGCGCGTCGTTGACGACCTGTACCCGGTGCCTGAGTCCGGGGGTTATCGGCCTGAATGTCTTAATAGCCATAGCGTTCCCCTATTCCTCACGCGCCCTCGAAGGCCTTGATGGTCTCGCCCTTGGCGAGACGGACGACGGCCTTCTTCCACGACGAGGTGTATCCGGAGCGGTAGCGAAGCCTCTTCGGCTTGCCCTTGACGTTCATGATGGTGCACGAGATCGGGTGCACCTCGAAGAGCCGCCTTACGGCTTCCTTGACCTGGGTCTTGGTCGCCCTGGGGTCTACGCGGAAAACGTACTGTCCCTCTTCGCGCAGAAGGTTCGTCTTCTCGCTGAGGACAGGCTCTATCAGTATGCTTTCGTACTGCATTGCTTCAGCCTTCCTTACTTGTCCGCGTAGAATTCGTTGAGGCTCTTCACCGCGGATTCCATCACGATCACGGTCCGTCCGTAGAACAGGTCGTGGGCGCGGAGGCGGTTGAACGACAGGAAGTGCAGCCACGGGATGTTGCGGCCCGCGCGCTTTACCATCGAGTCGTCGTCCTTCAGGATCACCACGGTCCTCTCGGCCTTGCCCTCGGGCACGAGGCCGGACAGGATGGACGCGAGATCCTTCGTCTTGCCGCTCTCGACCGAGAAGTCCTCGACGACCTTCATCGCGGAGTTCTGCGCCTTGAGGCTCAGGATGCTCTTCATCGCGAGGCGCTTGGCCTTCTTGTTGATCGAGTACGAGTAGTCCCTCGGGTGCGGGCCGAAGACGGTACCGCCGCCGACGTAGATCGGCGACTTCACGTCGCCCTGGCGGGCGCGGCCGGTGCCCTTCTGGGCGTAGGGCCTGCGGTTGGAGCCGTGGACGTCGGAGCGGGTCTTCGTGTCGGCGGTGCCGACGCGGGCGTTCGCGAGCTCGTTGTTGATGGCGTACCAGATGACGTCCTCGTTGACCGGCAGGCCAAAAACGTCATCGGACAGCTCTATCGACCGTAGCTCCTTGCCCTGTACGGAAAAGACTTTGCCTTCCATATCAGTCTATCCTCACTTAGCTTTCTTTACGGCCGAACGCACGACGACGACGCAGTTGCGCGGACCGGGGACGGCGCCGCGAATCAGCATGAAGCCGTTCTCGACGTCTACCTTGACCAGCTTCAGGTTCTGAACGGTGACGCGCTCGCGGCCCATGCGGCCCGGCATCTTCTTGTTCTTGAACGTCCTGTGCGGGTAGGTGCTCTGTCCGGTGGAACCGGGCTCGCGGTGGAACTTGGAGCCGTGCGTATTGCGGCCGCCTCCGAAACCCCAGCGCTTTATGACGCCCTGGAATCCCTTGCCCTTGCTGACGGCGATCACGTCGACGAAGCGGGTGCCCTCGAACAGCGATACGCCGAGCTCCTTGCCGACCTCGGCCTCGCCCGAGAAGTCGCGAAGCTCGCGAAGGACCTTCGTCGGGGCTACGCCCTCGGGGAACTGGCCCGCGTACGGCTTGGTTACCTGGACCTTCTTCATGTCCTTGTAGCCGAGCACGACGGCGTCGTAGCCGTCCTTGTCAGCGGTCTTGCGGGCGACGACCTTGTTCGGCCCTACGGCGACCACCGTGACGGGCGTCAGCCTGCCGGCGTCGTCGAAGACCTGGGTCATGCCGATCTTCTTTCCGATCAATCCAATCATCGGTTACTCCTAAGCGTTGAACGGTACGGTACGAAACCGTCCGTTTACTGCTTGATCTCGACGTCGACCCCTGCGGGCAACTCGAGCTTCATTAACGCGTCCATGACATCGGGGGTCGGGCTCAGTATGTCGATCAGCCGCTTATGGGTGCGCATCTCGAACTGCTCGCGCGCCTTCTTGTGCACGTGAGGGGATCGAAGCACCGTATACTTGCTGATCTTGGTCGGCAGCGGGATGGGCCCGGAGACCTTCGCCCCAGCCCTCTGAACTGTCGTTACGATGGATTTCGCGCTGTCGTCTATAAGCCGGACGTCGAAACCCCTGAGCCTGACACGGATCCTGTCTTTCATGTGTCCTCCAAAGATCGCTTGCGCCGGCATCCATCAGGCCGTACCCTGGCGGGCGTGCCCATGAACCCGGACGCTCGAGGTCGTGGAACCTCGCGCCGCCGTAGCGTAACCCGCTTACGGCGACTACCCGTCCTTCGCGGACGCCACGGCGCCCAGACGAATAGCCCGGGGATTATGCCCTTATACTGAATAAATGTCAAGGCTACTCGGCGACTCGGGAAGG
>ERZ795053.1565-NODE-1565-length-28951-cov-11.754672_pt1 | contig 28951 bp, 24 predicted proteins | sample MGYA00375137_ERZ795053 | MGnify/ENA primary metagenome ERZ795053 (study PRJEB30182, sample SAMN05720284) | activated sludge metagenome | isolation source: Anaerobic digester | place: Hong Kong | collected 2014-12-17 ...
CCGAAGGACGAGAGGCAAAGAGCGGTTATCCCGTCAAAAAACAGGTTTTTTGACGGCCTCAAGCGCCCGTATGGGCGCTTTTTTGCATTTTTCGTTAAAATGCTTCCGTGTTTTCGTCATCCTCTTCGTAAACCACAATCTCTTTGATGACGAACTCCTGCCCTGTGACCATAACGCATTCCCATGCGCCGCATTTCGGACAAACACGGTTGTTTTTGAGATACTCGTATACCTCTCCGCATTTCTTGCACTGCACTTCGGCTGTGATCACCTCAACCTCGAGCGAAGCCTCCGCCATGTCCGTGCCGTCCGTCGCGGCCGGCCAGCATTCCTTGAGATAGCGCGGGATGATGGTGGAAGCCTCGCCGACCTCCACCACCACGCTCGCGATATCCTTCAGCGGAAACCCGTTCTGCGCGGCAACCTGCACGACGCGCTTTTGAATTTCAAAGACGATGCCCAGTTCGTGCATATTGTTATTTTGCGCCGACCGCGCGTTTTACCTTTTTGATGGCGATCTTGCCCTTTCGCTTGAGTATCTGTTTAATAACCACGGGCTTCATCTCCGTAAACGCAACGCCCGCGCCGTCGTAACGCCGCACGAGGTGGATTGCGTCAAACTTGCACTTGGTGGTGCACTGTCCGCAGCCAACGCACATATACGTGTCGACCAGCGTCACGCCGCAGCCGAGGCAGCGTGCCGTTTCGGCCTTGACCTGCTCTTCCGTGAGCGTGCCGCGCAAATCCCGGAAACTGCTCTTGGCGGGTTCCTTGCTCTCCAGCGTTTCGGGTTTCTGGCGCGGGGTATGGTCGTAATCGTCCAGCACGGCGCTCTGTTTGTCCAGCTCGGTGTATTCCCTGCGGTCGCGCCCGATGGTGAGCGACTGACCGGGCTGCACGAAGCGATGGAGGGAAATTGCCGCCTGCTTACCCGCGGCGATAGCGTCGATTGCGAATTTCGGCCCACTGTAGCAATCCCCGCCGGTGAATACGTCCGGCTGGCCGGACTGATAGGTGAACCCGTCCGCCTGCAGCGTACCGTTGCGGTTGAACTGCGCGCCGCTTTCTGCGAGCAGGTCGCCCCAGAGAATGCTCTGGCCGATGGTGACCAGCACATGGTCCGCTTCGACCGTCACCGTATCGTTTTCGTCGTATGCCGGTGCGAACCGGCCGTTTTCGTCGAACACGCGCAGACAGCGCTTGAACTCCACACCGGTAACCTTGCCGTTTTCGCTCAAAATCCGTTTGGGTCCGAAGCAGGTGTGAACCGCGATGCCCTCGCCTTCGGCCTCCTCGATTTCTTCTTCGGAAGCGGGCATGATGTCCCGCGATTCGAGGCAGTACATATCGACGCTTTCGCTGCCCGCACGCACGGCTGTACGCGCCACGTCCACGGCAACGTTGCCGCCGCCGATCACCACGGTCTTCCCGGAGAGTTCGGCGGAAGCGCCCGCGTTAACGCCGCGCAGGAATTCGATGCCGGAGATCACGCCGTCCGCGTCTTCGCCTTCCACGCCGACTTTCCGGCCGCCCTGCGCGCCGATCGCCACGTAAAACGCTCTGTATCCCTGCTTGCGCAAGTCGTCGAGCGTAACGTCCTTTCCGACTTCCACACCCGTTTGGAACTGCACGCCCATCTGCCGCAGTACGTCGATTTCCGCCTCGATTACGTCCTTTTCCAGGCGGAAGGACGGGATACCGAGGGTCAGCATGCCGCCGAGTTTCTGCTCCTTTTCAAACACGGTGATCGTGTAGCCGTCCAGCGCAAGGAAGTAGGCGCAGCTCAGTCCCGCCGGGCCGGAGCCGACGATCGCAATCTTTTTGTCGGAATAATCGTGCCGTTTGCCCGGAATAAACCGGCCTTCGCCGGTGAGTTCCTGCGCCGCGATAAACTTTTTGATCTCGTCGATGGCGACCGGCGAATCGATTTCGCCGCGCGTGCAGGCCTGCTCGCAGCGACGGTTGCAGATGCGCCCGCAGACCGCCGGGAACGGGTTTTCCTTTTTAATCAGTTCCAGCGCGTCGCGGTATTTGCCCTGCGCGGCAAGCTTAATGTACCCCTGCACGCCGATATGCGCCGGGCAGTAGGTTTTGCAGGGCGCGGTGCCGCTCTCCACAACGTCCTCGCGGTTTTCGCGGTAGTCCGGGTTCCATTTATCCGGCGTCCAGTCTTCGTCGCGCGGGGTGACGGTGGTTGTTATATCGGTTATAATCGGCTTTTTCGAGCAGAGTTTCTGGCCAAGCCGCAGCGCGTTGACGGGGCAGTTTTCCACGCACTGTCCGCAGGCGACGCACTTCGTCGGGTCGACCTCCGAAACATAGTTCGAGCGGATCATGTCCACGTTTTTAAACATCTCCGCCGTCCGCATGGAAAGGCATCCGCAGCCGCAGCAGTTGCAGATAGCGTGTGTTTTGCCCGGGCCGTCTGTATTCGGGATTTCGTGCATCAGGCCGTTTTCCTCGGCGCGCCGGATGATATCGTACGCTTCTTCGCGCGTAATCTGCCGCCCGCGGCCGGTGCGGATATAGTATTCCGCGGCATGGCCCATCTGGATGCACATGTCTTCCTTCAGGTGTCCGCAGCCTTCGCCCATGGCCTCGCGGTCCGTGCGGCAGGAACAGGGCGAAACGGAGAAGATCGTGTTTTCCTCCAGATATGTGGAAATCTCCTCATAACTGGCTTTGTGGCTCTCGCCGTCGATGGCGCTTTCGATGGGGATGACCCGCATGAGCCCCACGCCGACCGGGAACGCGCCGGAGCTCATCGGTCCGCGCACGCGCCCGTACGCTTCCATCGCATAGCTCACGACAGGATATTTGCGCACGTTGTCGAGATTGTTGACGATCATCTCCATCGTTCCCGGAATCCATGTCTCCACCCAGAACATGTCCACGCCGTCGATGCGGTTGACAAAACACCCGCCGTACACGGCCAGCTTGATGAGCTGCTCATGGCAATGCTCTTCCGGCTTGCCGATGATCGCGGCCACGTCTGCGGCGCTCTTCTTTGTAAAGGAGCCGAGCGCAAGGCCCGCTTCGCACATGTCGTCGTCCACGCCCGCTTCCAGAATCACATATTCCGGGTCCGTCCACTTGTAAGAACCCTTTTCGCCGGGTTTCACGCCGGGTTTCTTCCGGCCGATCATGTTGGCCAGCGCCATGATGTTTTCGCGGTATTGGCATTCGTAGCCTTCGGGGAAGATCATCTCCGTGAAGTTCTCCATGAATCGCATTCTCCTTTTTAATAAACCTGTTCGTATGTTGATGCTTTTATCAATTCAACTTGTATAGAAACCGGACGCTTCAGAAAAGACCGTCTTTGTTTTTTCGGCGTGCGTCTGCCGGTCAGTCTTTTTTCCACTCCGCCACCTGTGTGCGCAGCCAGTCCGTCCAAACGTCGATTCCCTCGCCGGTACGCGCGCAGATGGGGATGATCGTAATATCCGGATTGAGTTTTTTTGCACGCTCGCTGAGCGCTTCCATGTCAAAATCGAAATACGGCAGCACATCGATCTTGTTGATCAGCAGGACATGGCAAATCTGGAACATCAGCGGGTATTTAAGCGGTTTATCGTCGCCTTCCGGGACGCTCAGAATCATCGCGTTTTTCACCGCGCCCGTGTCGAACTCCGCAGGGCAGACAAGGTTGCCTACGTTTTCCAGGAAAACAAGGTCAAGCCCTTCCACGCCGAACTCGTCGAGCCCCTGCCGCGTCATGTCCGCGTCCAGATGGCACATGCCGCCCGTGTGCAGCTGGATCGCGCGTGCGCCGGTTTCCGAAACCGCGCGTGCATCCACGTCCGAATCGATGTCCGCCTCCATCACGCCGATCTTCATTTCGCCTTTCAGCGCGTCGATCGTGCGCTTGAGCGTCGTGGTTTTGCCCGAGCCGGGCGAGCTCATGAGATTGAGCAGAAAGGTCTTTTTTGCCTTCAGTTCGCGCCTGAGTTCTTCCGCTTCGCGGTCGTTGCTTTCAAACACGCGCTGCTTGATTTCGTACACTTTAAACATGGCCGCCGCCTCCGTCGATCGTTTTATTGTTCCGCGGTTCAAAAAAGAGCATAGCCACTCGGTCTCTCTGGTTGAACCACATATCAGTACAATAACACCGAATAACATTTCGGTCAATATTTCCCGCAGAAAAAGGCATAAATGGACTGGATATATCGATCCATATCTGATAAAATAGTTCTGTCATTTGTGGTTCAACCAAATACCAGGGCAAGAAAATCGAAATGCGGGGACATAGCACAATGTTTAAGAAACTCACCGCGCCGACGCTGAAACAGCTTTTTGTGCAGGAAATGGAATCCATGATTCTTTCCGGCGAGCTCTCCATCGGCGAAAAACTTCCGCCGGAGCGCGAGCTTGCGCAAAGGATGCAGATCAGCCGCTCCGTCGTCAACGACGGCATCGCCGAGATGGCGCGCAAGGGTTTTCTCGAGATCACGCCGCGGCAGGGGACGTATGTTGCGGACTTTCACCGCAACGGCACGCTGGACATCCTGGTTTCCATCATGTCCTACAACGGCGGTCAGCTGCCGCGGGACGAAATCCGCTCCATTCTGGAACTGCGCCGGGTGCTCATGAATTTTGCGCTGGAAAGCGCAATTCCGCTGATTACGCCGGAACAGTTTTCTCAGTTGAGCGCGCAGTGCGAAGCATTCTATGCGGCGGCTTCCCCGGAGGAAGCCGCAAATCTGATCTATGAATTCGACCATATGCTCAGCGGATTTTCCGGCAACACGCTGCTGCCGCTGATCTTTTGTTCGTTCCGCGCGCCCATCAAAGAACTCTGGCGGCGCTACATTGCGCACTATGGAAAAGAAAAACTGCACACGCGGAATATGGAACTGCTCCGATACATCGAAGAAAAGGACGTCGATGCGGCAAAACGGCTTATCGCCGGCGCCGTTGCCGCAACCATCAGCGGCAGCACGGAAATCTACGTCAAATAGCCGCCGGAACCGCCGCGTTTTCCGCGCGTTGCCGGCGGCCCGGTTCAATTGACAGGACACGTGAAATACAGATATAATGACGCAGTATATCAGGATGTTTCCGACGGATAAACGGAGTTATTTTGCACAGGATTGGGAGCGGAATTTTGGGAAAATCCACAACGCGTATTTATCGTTTAAACGAGAGCGCAAAGCGGCAGGACGGCGTGTTCCTGCTTTTGCTTGTGCTTCTGACCGTCGGAGTGTACTGGAAGTTCCTTTTCGGGGTAAAGGCATTCGTGTTCGTGGACGTCGGGGACGACTCCTATCACCAGACGATTCCGATCATTATGAACCGCGCGCGCACATTTTTTACAGAGTTCAACCTTGCGCGATACAACATCCTGATTGGGTTGGGGCAGTTTGAAAGCGGCATAAACCTAACCGATTTTCTGATTGCACTATTCGGTGAAAACGCCGTACCCTATATGGCCGGGCTGTTTCAGGCGCTCAAGACCGTGCTTGCGGGCTGGTTTTTTTATCGCTTCGTGCGCGTACGCGGATTCGACTACCGCGCTTGCGTGCTCACGGGACTCGGGTACGCGTTCAACGGCGCAATGCTCACGCGGCTGGCCTTCTTTTCCTATTCTAACGAATACATGTTCGTCGCGCTCGCGCTATACGCGCTGGAGCTTCTGTATCAAAAAGAAAACAAGTGGCTTTTCCCGCTTTCCGCCGCACTGCTCGTGCAGTCGTTCGACGCAATCCGCGCAATCCTGTATTTTCTGCTGTTCGCGGTCTACACGGTGTTCCGCGGTTTCGTGGATGCCGATCACGCGAAGGTTAAGGACGTTTTGAAGCGCACGCTGCAGGTTATGGGTCTGCAGTTGCTTGGTTACGGCATGATCGCCGTTCTGGTGCTGCCGGGATATCTCGACCTCGTATTCTCCAACCGTCTGGATACCGTGAGCAGCGCCGCGGCAAACGGCGGCGGCGAGCTGATCAACGCCAACGCGATCCTGACAAGCTTTTTGAGAAGCTTTTCCAACGAAATCATGGGCAATTCGACGACTTATACCGGACGCAACACCTATGTCTGCGGCCCGGCGTTCGTCATCGGCGTCATGAACGTTTTGATCTTTCCCCAGGTGTTTGTTAAAACGGCGAATAAAAAACGTATCTGGTATCTGCTCGCAGTCTGCGCCATCGGCGCGTACATCGTATTCGCGCCGCTGCGCCTGATTATGAACGGTTTCGCCTACGACCGCTTCAAGCTTTCGTCGTTCTGGATTACGATCATCATGCTCTATTTCGGCGCGATCGTCTGGGATCGGTTCTTCCGCGAAGGCGTATTCAATAAGCCGCTGTTCCTTCTCACCGGCGGCGGCGTGCTCGCTGTCCTGCTTGCGCTGACGCTGACGGACATCCGCCCGATCGACACGACCGCGGCCTGGATCACTATCGCGCTCGTCGCGGCGAGTATGCTCGTCGTGCTGCTGTATCAAGTGAAACGCAGCACGGTTTTCAGCGTCCTGCTTGTGCTCGTGCTCTCCGTCGACCTCGCCGTAAACTCTTTTACGTCCGTCGACCACCGGCTGACGCTGACGACGGACGAATACAAAGCTTCCTATCTCGCCTCCGGTATCCGCGATCTTGCAGCCTCGCTGAAGGAAGACGAAACGGATTATTTCCGCATCTGCAACTTCGATTCTTCCTATTCTGAACTGCACTGCGACGCGCAAGCGAACGATTACCTTTCTACCAGTACCTACAACGGCGGTTCCGGTGTTTCCAATGAGTATAATCGTTTCACCGCGCTGATCGGCGGAGATCTGCTCAACGGATCCGGTTACCGCACGTTCGCCAACAACGATTTTTCCACCATGCTGCCGATTCAGACGCTGCTTGGCGTAAAATATCTCGTTTACGATCAGGACACCATCCCCTACGAACCGGTCGTTCCGTATGGGTATACGCTCAGCGAGCAGGACGGCTGCTGGGTGCTTGAAAACGAAAACGCACTGCCGCTCGCGCTCGCGTTCGACAGCGTGATCTCCGCCTCCGATCTCGAAAAAATGAGCCAGATCGAACGGCGCGAAGCGCTGTTAACCCGCGTAATGGTCGCGGACGATTCCCCGCTTCTGAACGCCGGCCTGACCACCGACAGCGAGCCGGTGCGCGATCTTGCAGCGCTGCTGGAGCAAACAGCCGTCCCGCTGGCGCAGACGGACAGCAGTTTTGTACATGAAAATGAAACCGAAATCACACGTTCCGAGGCAGCATTGGAGCATTCGATCGGTACGGATTATGCGATTATTCTCGTCGATATCGATTCGACAAACGGATCCAACGAAGGCGAGACCTTTACCGTCTCCTGGGCGGACACGGCGGGCGGATTCACGGAAGAAAACTCCATGTGGTACTCCATGCCGCCGGGCGAAAACCAACTGCTGCTGGAGCTCCCGATCCAGGGCGCGCAGTATCTGCGGATCGACACGGAGTGGCTTACCGGCAGCGTTACGTTCGTTTCGGTCAGCGAGGCGCAGGACGACTATTTCGAAACGTATCTCGAAAGCGTTTCGGCCCTCCGGCAAAACGAATTTAACTTTACACAGCTCAGCGACAAGCGCATCGAAGGCACGATTACGACGGACAAAACCGAGGTGCTGCTTTTCACGTTCCTGACCGACCCCGGCTGGTCGGCATACGTCAACGGAGAACCCGCGGAGCTCTATACGATCGACGGCGGATTCATGGGCGTGCTGATCGACGCAGGCGAAAACGAAGTTTCCCTGCGATATCATGTGCCGTATATTGGCGCGTTTGCGGCAATCAGCGCCGTGTTTACGGCAGGATATGCACTGCTGATTGCGCTCATCATCATTCAGAAGAAGAAACGGCGTTCAATGCCGGAAAACCAACCGGTTTTGAAACCGGCAGCGAAAGAAGGAGCGAAAGCATGAAGGGGATATCGGTCGTTGCACCTCTCTTTAACGAAGAAGGGAACGTATTGGAGCTGCATCGTCAGGTTAAGGCCGTTCTGGAGGACACCGGGCTGCCGTATGAAATTATTTTCATCGACGACGGTTCGAAGGACAGGACGGTCGAGCTGGCAAAGACGCTTGTGCCGCTCAAGCTGATCCGCCTGCGCCGCAATTTCGGGCAGACGGCGGCCATGGATGCGGGCATTCACGCCGCGAAATATGATTACGTCGTAACAATGGACGGCGACCTGCAAAACGACCCGGCGGATATCCCGCACATGATCGCTTGTCTCGAAGAAAACGAGCTGGACGTGGTCAGCGGCTGGCGCAAGCACCGCAAGGACACGTTTTTCAAGCGGTTCACGTCCCGCGGCGCAAACTTTCTGCGCTGGCTGATCGTTCACGACGGCATCCACGATTCAGGCTGCAGCCTGAAGGTATACCGCCGGGAATGCTTCGAGGGCGTGCACCTCTATGGCGAAATGCATCGCTTCATCCCTGCGATTCTGAAGATCAAGGGGTTTACCGTCGGCGAAATGGTCGTCAATCACCGGGCGCGCACCGCCGGCGTAACCAAATACAACTGGAAACGCACGTTCAAAGGATTCGTGGACATGATCAGCCTTTGGTTCTGGTCAAAGTTCGCTTCCCGCCCGCTGCATCTGTTCGGCACGACGGGTTTATTCCTTCTGTTTTTCGGCGGCGTGTCGGCGATAATCACGATCGTACTGTTCTGCATCCGCGGCGAGATCAGCAACACCGGCTGGCCGCTTCTGACGGCGCTGCTGCTGATTGCGGGCATCCAGTTTTTCGTGTTTGGGCTCATTGCGGACATCGTGTCCAAAACGTATCGTGAAACCACGGACGATAAATCGTATTCCATCCGGGAAATCACTGAAACGAACGCCGAAGAAAAGCCTGCGGAATAATCGCAAAACGAGGCGGACTTATGAAAATCCTTGTGCTGAATTACGAATACCCGCCCATCGGCGGCGGCGCGGCCCCCGTGGCGGCAGACCTTTCGCGCCATCTCGCCGCGCTCGGGCACGACGTGGATGTCGTGACGATGGCGTTTGGCGGCCTCCCGCTGGAAGAAACGGTGGACGGCGTGCGCGTTTTTCGCGTAAAGTGCCTGCGCACAAAGGCGTTCGTGTGTTACCCCTGGGAACAGCTCACCTATCTTTTTGCGGCGAAACGGTTCCTGCGCCGCCGGCTGAAAACGCAGAAATACGACGTGGCGCACGTGCATTTCATCTTCCCCACCGGGCTGCTCGGCCTGTGGCTGAAAAAGGAATACGATCTGCCGTTCGTGGTCACCGCGCACGGCAGCGACGTGGAAGGCTACAACCAAAACCGGTTCCGTTTTCTGCATAAACTGCTCAGAAATCCATGGAAAAAAGTTTGTGCAGCGGCGGAATGCGTGACCGCTCCTTCGCCGTTTTTGCAGGAATTGATCTGGAAAAGCGATGCAAGCGTGCACTGCGAAATTGTGCCGAACGGCATTGAAACGGCCGCCTATCTGCGCGGGCCGAAGGAAAAGATCGTTTTAACGCTCTGCCGTCTGCAGCAGCATAAAGGCGTGCAGGACGTCGTCCGCTCGTTTTCCACGCTCGCGCCCGAAGGCTGGACCATGTGCGTCGCCGGCGACGGGCCTTACCGTCCTGAGCTGGAAAAGCTCGCTTCGGATTGCGGCGTGCCGGAGAAAATCCGGTTTTCCGGCTGGATCGACAGCAAGAGCCCCGCTCTGAAAGAAACCCTCGGCAGCGCAAGCGTTTTTGTCTCCATGAGCCGGTTTGAAAGCTTCGGTATTTCGGCGGCGGAGGCGGTCGCTTCCGGCTGCAACACGGTTTTAAGCGATATCCCCGCGCACCGCTTCTTCGCGTCGTTCGGCGCGGCGCTCGTGCCGCTGGACGACGCGGCGGCGCTCGAAGCGGCGCTGGCACAAGCGATGGAAACGCCGCCGGAAACGCCGGAAAACCTGGATGCGCTCGACTGGCGCGGCATCGTTAAAAAACTGGAAGGCCTCCTTCTTTCGGCGGCGAAGAACGCTGCCGCGAACAGGACCGGTTCATGAACGAAACAACGAAAAAAAAACAGGTTTGGAAAACCCTTGCCAAAATCGTGTTTTCGGCAGTCGTGCTGTATTTTCTGTTCCGCAAGTGCGATTGGCCGGAATTGTTTTCTACGCTGAAAAACGCAAATTTGGCTTATGTTCTGCTTGCCTTTTTCGTCGTCCAGATTACACATGTGGTCGCCGCGTTCCGCTGGCGGCTGCTTTGCAAAAAGGCGCGGTTTCTGCCGCTGTTCAAGCTGGTTTATGTTTCCCGCCTGTATTCCACCGTTTTGCCGGGACAGCTGTTCGGCGAAGCGGCGAAAGTCGTCTACATCAGCCAGTCGAACCCGGATATTTCACCGGAAGAAGCAACTGCGAGCGTGGTCGTGGACAAAATTGCCGGGTTGATCGGCCTGCTGCTGGTCGGCATCGGCGGTGTGCTTTTCAGCGTCAGCATGCAAAGCCGCGACGTCCTCGGCTGGTTTGCGGTCTGCGCGCTCGTCCTTGCACTCTGCGTGGCGCTCCCGGCGTTTCCGCCGGTTTCCCGGCTGATCAACCGCATTCTGGACGCGCTCAAGCGCCGGTTCCCGAAAACGGGCGGCGCGGCCGAGCGGCTCCGGCTGTTTTTAACAAGCTGGCAAGCCTATTTAAAAACACCGGCGATTCTGCTGTTTTCGGTCCTCACTGCCGGCGTTTTCCAGTTGCTTTCAACGGCGGGGATGGCGCTTTTAGGCCGCTCGGTTGGCATTTTGGTTCCCCTGACGGACTGGTGCTGGATTTTCGCGGTGCTTTCGGTGGCGCTGCTGCTGCCGGTCTCGTTTGCCGGTCTCGGCGTACGGGAAGCGACACTGGTCGGCTTTTTGGGCGCGCTTGGCGCAAGCCGCGAACTTGCGCTCAGCGCATCGCTGCTTTCGCTGCTGATTCAAATTGTAGATTCGCTCATCGGCGGAGCGATCGTACTGTTCGATCCTTCCATGAAACGGCGCGTTAAAACCGCGCTGCGGGCGGAAGAAGCGGAAGTTTTTTCCGAAGCGGGCGAAACGCCGGATCATTAACTAATCCCCTGCGGGACAATTTAAAGGGAGTCGTACGGCAAATGTCGAAACCAGCCAGATCAAAAAAAATCACACTCATTTTCCTTGCAGCGCTGATGCTGCTCGCCGCCGGATGCGCAGTAACGGTCGGCGGCGTAACCGCGGAGCGCGACGCCGTTTCGCTGGACCTGCAGGACGCAGGGATAACGGATGCGCAGAGCCTTTCGGACTTAACAAAGCTGAAGGACCTGCGCTCGCTCGATCTGCGCGGCAATCCGCTTGAAGGCGAGCAGATCGATGAAATCTGCGCCATGCTGCCGGACTGCGATGTCCGCTGGAGCGTGCCGATCGGGGACTCGCGCTTCGACTCCGCTTCCACAGTCCTGACGCTGCGGCAGCTGCCGGAGGAAGACGTTGCCAGCCTTTCCTATTTCCCGAACCTCGTTTCCGTGGACGCGACGGGCTGCACAGAGTACGCCGCACTGGTAAAAGCCGCGGAGCAGTACCCCGGCGTATCGTTTGATTGGAAGGTCACCGCCGGCGGCGTCACCTGCTCCAACGACGAAACCGTTCTTCATTTCACAAACGACGTAAGCGTTTCGGACCTTGAAACGCTGCTTGCCGCGCTCCCGAACCTTGAAACCGTCAACCTGCTCGACACCGGGTTGCTGGTTGGGGATGTCGGGACGCTCCAGGAGCAATATCCCGGCGTACGCTTCCGTGTGAACGCCGTTTTGCAGGGCCGGCTGTATGAAACGGGCACGACGGCCATGAGCCTTTCGGACCTTGAAACATTCGACCTTGAAACGTTTGCGCAGCAGCTCGGTCAGTTTCCGTCGGTCAAATACGTCGATCTGCGGACGCTGCCGCTCACGCAAAGCGATATCGCCGCGCTCTCCGAAACGTATCCTGGCACGCATTTTCGCTGGACGGTCCCGCTGCTGGACGATTTTTCTGCGGACAGCGACGCAACCGAGCTCGATCTGCGCGGGTATACGGTCGCCGACCTGACGGATTTTCAGAGCAAGCTTTCGCTGTTTTCACAACTAAGCTATATCGACATGTGCGAATGCGGCCCTTCCGACGAAGAGATGGAAGCCATGCGTAACGCCTGGCCGGACATCGAGTTCGTTTGGATGCTGCACATCGGGTACTGGGACGTCCGCACGGACATCAAAGCCTTTAGCCTGGCGCAGACAGGCGAGCACGAAGGCGTAAAATTTACAAAGACGGGAGACGAGCGCCGCCGTTACCGCTGGGTGGACAATACCGAAATCGCAAAAATCCGCTATTGCAGGGAGATCGAAGCGCTGGACATCGGCCACTCCGGCTACATTACGGATATTTCGTTTGTCAAAGACGTGCCGACGCTGCGTTTCCTCGTGATTGCGCGCACGCCGGTAACGGACATTTCCGCGGTTGCTTACCTGAAAAACCTGACCTTTTTTGAAACCTTCGGCTGCGATATTACGGACGTTTCCGTCCTCTACAACCTGCCGCAGCTCGAGTACTACAACTGCAGCGCAAACAGAATCGAGGATATTTCCCCGCTCCTGTCGCTGAAAAACCTGAAACGGCTCTGGATCATCAAATGCCGCTTTACCGATGAACAGCTGCATGAACTGAAGGTCGGACTGCCAAACACACTTATCATGGCTTACGGCACGCACCAGACGGACAACGGCTGGCGATACGATAATCCGGCATATCTGGAAATGCAGTCGCTCTTCGGCCTGGTTCCGCAGCTGCGCTGGGTGGAGCCCGGCTGGCTTCTGCCCGAAAACCAGATTCCGTAAGAGCAATGCCGGAATATTCGTCTGAAAAATACGAAAAACCCTGCTCTTTTGAGCAGGGCTTTTTGTTAAAAGTCTATTCCGCAGGGACGTATGCGTCCAGCTCGGTGGGTTTGAGCACGCCCATGTCGGTCGCTACGCCCGTGACCAGTTCCGGCGGCGTGATATCGAACGCCGGGTAAAACCCCTTTACACCGGGCTTGCACGTGACCGTCCCCATTGCGCGGCGCACTTCTTCCGCGTCCCGTTCCTCGATGCGCACCGAGTCCACGCCGGGATGCGTGCGGTCCGGAAATCCCGCCACGTAATACGGCACGCCGTAATAATTTGCGCACAATGCAATTTGAAACGTGCCGACCTTGTTGACCACGTGTCCGTCCATCGTGATTACGTCCGCGGACGTGGTGAACAGGTCTACATGCTTGTGGCCGAGCACATAGCCGGGCATGTTGTCCGTAATCAGCGTAACTTCAAACCCCATGTCGCAAATTACGCTTGCGGTAAGGCGCGCACCTTGGAGGTACGGACGCGTTTCCGGCGTGAAAAACCGGGCGTCGTCCCCGCGCTCGCGCAGCGCGCGCAGCAGCATGCCGAGGTCCGCATCCCCGTAGCACTGTGTCATGATGACCGGGTCTTTTTTGATATGCTCCAGGAAGAACCGCGCTTCGCGGTCGATGCGCTTATACCGGCGGGAGAATTTCTCGATTGCGCCTGTCAAAACCGCTTCCAGCGCGCTCCCGCCGGCGTCGATTGCGGCAAACGCGTCCCGTTCGCAGTCGTCCGTCCACGTACGCATCTTTCGCGCCGTCGTCGGCCGGGCGTTGGCGATTATGTCCGCAGCGGCCCGCAGATATTCCTTCTGTTTCTCCGCGTTTTTTTCGCGGCATTCGTACGCCGCCAGCGCCATCCCCATCGCCGCGGCATGGAACGGTCCGTAGCTTTGGGTGACCATATCGGTGATCGCCTGCGCCACTTCCCGATGTGTTTTGCAGGTTACATATTCTTCCCTGGCAGGATAAACCCGGCGGTCCAGAATTCGCACCGCTCCGCTGTCGTACCACGCAATGTTTTCAAACCGCAGCAGGGGTGCAAGATCGTGATCGGCGTTTTGCATATCGGCAAAGCCTCCTTTTCCTTATGAATAGTCCGTTTTCAGTATACACTTTTCTCAAACCGTATGGTATAGTCAAATCAGGGGGTGTATAAAGATGCGGTATGCCATTGTCGGCGGAACAAACCTGGATGAAATCCCGGTGCCATACCGGGAACAGCCCGTCGTTACGCCTTACGGCGACGTAATCGTCTGCCGCGGTACGCTCGACGACGGACAGGACGTCGTCTTTTTGCCGAGGCATGGAATTCTGGAACGAGTCGACCCGCCGGATATCAACTATCGCGCGAACATCTACGCGCTTTACCTGTTGGGCGTAACGCACATAATCGGCCTTTCGTCCGTCGGCGCGTGCGATTATTCCTATAAACTCGGTACCGTTTGCCTGATCAATGATTTTATCGATTTTACGAAAAACCGCATTTTGTCCTTTGATCGAAAGCATCGCCTTGCGCTGCATACCGGCATGGAAGACGTTTGCTGCCCGGATTTAAGCGACAGGCTGGAGCGCCTGATCCTCGATCACGGCCTGCAGTATTCCGGCCGCGCGGTTTATGCCTGCACGGAGGGTCCCCGCTTTGAAACCGCCGCGGAGGTGCGCATGTTCCGCATGCTCGGCGCGCAGATCATCGGCATGACGCTGGTGCCGGAAGCGCCGCTTGCGCGCGATCTTGGCTTGCATTATGCAGCCATCGGCATCATTTCCAACTATTGCACCGGCATGACTTCTTATGTTTCGGACGAAGATATCGAAGGCGTAATAACCAATATGCGTGAAAGCGTGTTTGAAATCTGTTTCCGGCTGATTCGTCAAAACTGTGAATAACACAGACTCTGTCCGGGACGCCGTAAACATTTTGGCGTTCCGGGCGACTGTTTAATCCTGCATCAAGCCCGTCGGTTCGACGACAAGCCCGGCTTTGCCGAGCTTTTTCGCTTCCATGAGGACGCGTGCAGCTTCTTTTTCCGGTGCGGCGGCGACAAAGCGCAACCGCTTCGGTTCGAGCCGGTGCGCACGCAGCGAACAGATCAACTCCGTCAGTTCTGACGCCGGGTAGATCATAAACAGTCTTCCGCCATTATCGAGCAAATGAAATGCGGCTGAAAGAAACACGTCCAGCGTGTCGTTTTCTGCATGCCGGGACTGCGCGGCGGAGCTGTTTTCGCTGCGTTCCCCGCTCGTGAAAAACGGCGGGTTGGCAACCGCGGCCGTGAACGCACCGCGCCCGAGCAAATCCGGCGCATCCCGCAGGTCAGCGTGGACAAAATGAATTTGCTGGCGGTTATACGCCGCGCTCTTTTGCGCAAGCGCAACGAGCCGCTCCTGCCGTTCCACGCCGGTGAACGCCGCGCCGGTCACGTCCGCACCAAGCACGCATATCACACCCGTCCCGCTGCCGAGCTCCACCACCCGGTCGCTCTGTTTCAGCCGCAGAAATCCAAGCAGCTTCAGCGCGTCCGCGCTGAAGCGCGCGTAATCGTCGTCCTGAAACAGGATTAGCCCCTTATGCTGCAAATCGTCCATTCGTTCCATAGCGACAGTATAGCACACCTGTGCACCGCCGTTTGCGCGCCGGCCCTTTCTATTTATTTTTTGCGCGCCGCATGCTACAATGAAGAAAATCCAAGCAAAGGAACCGGTGCCATGATTACAAACGAACTGCAAAAGCGCATTTTCAACGGCGATCGCGAAGCGTTCCGGTCGGTCTACCAAAAATATGGCCGCGGCGTATATCTCGACGCGCTCAAAGCGCTTGGAAACGAGGCCGCCGCACGCGGCGTAGTCAAGCAAACGTTCCTCAACCTCCATAACGAGCTCATGTGCAAGGACGAAGACATCGACCTGCAGGAGCGCATCCACGCACTTGCCGATCAGGAAACGCTTTTAATGCAGGTGCTCGGAAGTTCGTCCGGCGGGGAAGCCGGCGCGGCCGTCGCCGCGCATGGTTCCATCCCTGACGAAGCGCCGCCGGAATCCCCCGCGGCCGAAGACTATGCCGATGACAGCGAAACCGTTTGCGCCGAGTCCGATGCTGAAACACCGGACGATTTGCCGCCGCTTGAACGCACGCACGTATATATGCGCGCCGACGGCGAAGAAGACCTGCAGGCCATGCGGGAACGCGCGTCCAAACCACCAAAGCAGGGCCGCTGGCTTGGTTCCGTGCTGCTGGTCCTGTTCCTTTTAATCCTGCTTTGGGTGCTCGGCGGCATTCTGATGGACCTCGGTATCCTGCCTTTTATTGACCTTGGATACAGCTGGTTCAACGAAACTATCTTCCAACTATTCAAACTGGGCGCATAATGCGTTTTACGCTTCATGCTCCCGTAATCCGGTGCTTATGATCGTACGTTTTTCACTTGACACGGCGCGCAGGATGTTTACGCCCGTCGACAATCGTTTTATTCTCGATTATCTGCCGCACGCGGACGTCATCTGCGTGCGGGTGTATCTCTATGGCCTGATGCTCTGCTCAGCGGGTGCTTCCGGGGATTTTTCAATTTCCGACGCTCTTGGCCTTCGGGAAGACGAAGTCAAAGACGCGTTCGTCTACTGGCAGGCGCAGGGTCTCGTCGCCATCCGCGGAGAAGACCCGCTGATCGTGGAATATCTCGGTTCGGAACCCACGGATGCAGGCGGCGTCGTGCCGGGTAAATACACAAAACTCGTGACCGCGCTCGGCTCGCTGATTGCACCGCGCCAGTTCACGTTCCCCGAGCTCAGGCACGTTTACGACTGGATCGAAGTCTACGGTCTGGACGAAGAAGCGGTGCTCGAACTGGTTTCTCACTGCATGGACATGAAGGGCCGCCGCGTTTCGGTCAATTACATCGACTCCGTCGCCCGCTCCTGGGCGGACGAGGGCGTGAACACACGGGACAAAGCGCGCGCCTACATCGAAGGTTACGAACTAAAGAAACACGGCGCAAGCGCGATTCTGCGGCAGTGGAACCGGCGCAGGAAGCCCACCGTCGCCGAAACCGACCTTTACGAAAAATGGACCGGCGAATGGGGGTTCACCCAGGAGGCGATTCTCGCCGCACTGCCGAAATTAACGGTCTCCGGCACGCCGAATTTCGTCTATCTCGACGAACTGCTCGACTCTCTGCGTCGCGAAGGACAGACCAGCGCACCGGATATCGCCCGGGCAAACGCAAAGACCGCCGAAGAAACGGCCTTCGCCAAGCTCGTGTTTGAGCGGGCGGGCAAAAAAGAACCTGCCACGCGTACACAGAAAGCGCAGATCTCCATGTATCTCAACGATTTTGCGATGCCGCGTGAACTGCTGCTCTTCGGCGCGGAGCAATGCCGCGGCGCAAATGAACCATTTGGCATGATGAAAAAGCTATGGAGCGACTGGCACGAAAAGAAAATCACCACCATTGAAGAAGCGAAAAAGCATATGGAGACCCGATCGGCGCCCAAGAAGGAGCGCTCCGTCCGCCGCCAGTATCCGCAGCACGATCTGACGGACGAACAGCTCGAACATCTGCTCGTCGACCTCGACCGCGATATCGAGTAGCAAATACCGCAGAAAAAGCAGTAAGGACCCCGCATGATTAACGACACGCTGGACAATTATTACGCACGCATCCGCGCCGAAGAGCGCGAAGCGCTTTCCCGCCGCATCGACGCGGCGTACGCGCGCGCGCCGCGCCTGAAAGAACTGGACGAAGCGCGTTCCCGGCTGTTTTCCGACCTCGGTGCGCGAAAAATCGACGCCGCCAACGGCAAACGCGGGCTCGACGCCATCTCTGCCGAGGAGCAAAGCCTGCTGGCGTCCATCGGCATGCCGGAGGACGCGCTCACCCTCCGCGTGCGCTGTGAACTCTGCGGCGATACCGGGTATGTGGGTTCTTCCGGCAAGCCCTGCGCATGCCGGCTGCTCTACCGCGAAAAACTGCGCGGCGCGGACGGCGTGAACGAACGCGAAATCTTTCGGAATTTCTCCTCCGATATCTTCCCGACGGCGGAGCAAAAGCGCCGCACGCTCAACGCAAAAGCCATTTGCGAAGCATATGCAAGGGCGCTCCCCGACCCCGAAAAGCCAAATCTCCTGCTGCTCGGTATGCCTGGTCTTGGAAAATCGTTCCTGGGCAACGCCATTGCCTACGAAGCGCTTGCGCACGGCGTGGACGCCGAGCGCATCACCGCGTACGCGTTCGTGCAGGCGGTGCTGCGGGACATCCGCGAGCGCACGGAAAAAACGCTCCGCTACCAAAGCGTGCCGCTGCTGGTGCTGGACGATCTCGGCAGCGAGCCGAACATTCCAAACGTTTCCTTCGAGTGGCTGTTCGCCGTCATCAATGAACGCACGCTTGCGGGCAAGGCGACCGTCTGCAGCAGCAACAGCACGCTCAAACAACTCGCCGAAATCTACGACGAGCGGTTTTTAAGCCGCCTTTGCGACCGCAACACGACGCAGGTGCTCATGCTCACGGGCGAGAACCTGCGCACGATCTGACCGCCATGCTGTATCTCTGCGCAACCCCAATCGGCAACCTTGGCGATTTGACCCCGCGCGTGCGCGAGGCGTTTTCCGCGTGCAGCGCGGTGTACTGCGAAGACACGCGGCGGACGCTGACTCTGCTCAACCACTGCGGCATCAAAAAGCCGCTGATTTCCTGCTACCGGGAAAACGAGCATATGCGCGCAAAAGAAGTCGTCGAGCGGCTGCAGGCGGGCGAAACGCTCGTTTATGTTTCGGACGCGGGCATGCCCGGCGTCTCCGACCCCGGCGAGGTGCTCGTGCGCGCGTGCATTGAAAACAATCTTCCTTACAGCGTGCTGCCCGGCGCTTCCGCCGTGCTCACCGCCGCGGTCATGAGCGGGTTTCCCGTCGTCCCGTTTACGTTTTACGGGTTCTTCCCCCGCGAAAAAAAAGCGCAGAAGCCTCTGCTGGAGGCGCTGAAGCAAACAAATCATCTCGTGCTGTTTTATGAAAGCCCGAACCGCGTGCTCTCCACACTGAAAACGCTCTTGTCCGCATTGGGCGATCTGGACGCGGCGGTACTGCGCGAGCTGACCAAACTGCACGAAGAAACGGTCCGCGGACCGCTTTCCGCACTGATTGAACGCTATGCGGCGGCCCCGCCGCGCGGTGAGTGCGTCGTTACGCTGATGTGCCGGGTGCAAGAGCAAGCCATCTCCGCGGAAACGCTGGAACAAACGTTGCAGACGCTGCTTGAGCGCGGATCCTCCGTCCGGGATGCGGCGGCAATCGCTGCAGCACAACTTGGCGTTTCCAAAAAGGAAGCGTACACAACGGCGCTTCGGCTGGCCAAAAAGTAGGTTAAATTCAAAGATTATTCAACTGCAAAGAACTCCCTCAAAAGAGAGAGTTCTTTTGCTTTTATTATTGTTTGAAATCCTTTCTGACAATGAAGAATCCCCTCGAAAAGAAGAAGTTCTTTTGCCTCTTTTCTTTCAAGAAAAGAGGTTTCATTTTAATCTTTCATCCAGCGAACCCACGCACGAGGTTATACGCCTGCATGAGCGCGCTCCAGTCCACGCAGACGAACGCAAGATACCAATACACGAGTACGTAGGACGATATCCGCATGAGCGGCGTGCGCTCCCGATATACGCGCACGATACCGGCAACGGCCAGATACGCAAGATACACCATGAACCAGAGCGTCAGCACGCGCCGGATTGTCAGCCCGTACGCCCCGACATAAAGGAGCATCCGCCAGGCCGCCGAGGTCAGGACCGCAAGGCTGGCGGCAATCAGCAGCGTTTCCAGCAGGCGAATCCCGCGCGACGGTTCCGACTTTACGAAACATACGCCAAGCACGGTAAAGTTGATCAGCGCGACCGCGATCAGCTGCCAAAATCCCTCGCGCGCATACTCGGAATAGGTCAGGTCGACCGGCAGCGTCCCGCCGAAAAGGTAGGTAAACTGCACATAAATAAACAGCGCGTAGGAGGCCAGCAGCAGCCCGATCACGACCGCGGGCGCGGCAAGTTTCCAGTCCGCGGGCACCGCTTTGGGAAGCGGATCGCGCCGTCCCCAGGTCATGTTGTAGAAAAACGAGTAAAACAGCATGGCCGCGGCGACGACCCAGACAATCCTCGAAAACCACCGCCAAACGCTGAAGTGCTCAAACAGCCCGCCGATCAGCTCGCTCATCTTTGCGTCCGCGCTTGCAAGCAGCGCAAGCACGACGACCATCAGCGGAAGGCCGATTGCAAGGCCAAGAAACGTCCGCCGCGCCGCGGAACGCTTTTCCCCGCAAAACAACGAGCCGATCGCGCGAAAGAATGTCGGAATCCCCGTAAACGCTTTGATGAATACCCCGCGCAGCACGCCGCGCACCGCTGCGCCTTCGCGCCTGAGCGGCACGTCCTGCGTCGTCAGCACGGCAAAGGTGACCATGCACGTCGGAATCGCAAGAAACGTCCATACCGCTAATTCCGCTTCGAGATAGCCGAGCATGTAAATCACGCAAAGCGCCACAGATGGAACGCCGAGCGCAATTGCCTTGGCGTTATGCGCCAGATTCCTCGTATTGATCAGACAGAACACCGCCATTGCACTCAGCCAGAAGATGCCAAGCCACCAGCTCTGTTCGTTTTCAAGCACAATCCGCCAGAGCACGCCGACCGCCAGCACGCCGGAAAGCAGCCAGAGCTGCGCTTTTGTAAAAGCCGGCTTCTGCTGTAATGCCTCGTTTTGCTCAGGTGAGATCATCGCCTGCCGTTCCATCGTCTTCGTCTCCTTTCACATAAACCAGTATGTCGCCGGCCTCACAGTCCAGAATCCGGCAAAGGTTCGAGAGCGTGGAAAACCGAATCGCTTTGCATTTGTTGTTTTTCAGAATCGAAAGGTTGGCCAGCGTAATATCCATGCGTTTCGCCAGTTCGTTTAAGCTGATTTTGCGCTTCGCCATCATTACGTCGAGATTTACCTGAATCATTTCGCTCACCGCCTAAACCGTCAGGTCGTTTTCCTGCTTGTACGCGACGGCCTGCGCAAACACGCCGCTGAGCACCAGCGAAAACAACCCGCACATCGCAACCGGCGCCGCCGCGACCACCGCAAGCGGCACGGGATGCAGCAAGAGTGTACTGATCCCCATCAGTGCAATGGCGACTGCAACGAATCCCATCCGGCGCAGTGCGCGCACATTGCGCTCCACAAACGGGTCGCCGTCGAGCGTGCGCATCATGCACAACAGTTCCAATGCGATATATTCCCCGCCAAGCAGGCAAAGCGTGCCGATTACGCCGCTGAGCACCGCAAACGTCGCCGGCTTTCCTTCCAGCGCAAAGAACTCCACCACCGTCGGCATGGCCGACACATACAGATACACGAGCAATCCAACGCCTGCAAGCATGCCGACTATAATGCACGCCTGCACCAGCACATAAAACCACTTCAGCTTTTTTGCCGTTTGCTTCATACAGACACCGTCCTTTTTTCAGCAACAGTCGGTAAATCCCAAAATAAAACAGACTGCCACCCGATTTCGATGACAGTCTATCATTCGATTTATTGTTTGTCAATAAATATTTATCGTTTCGCGGTTCTGCGTTTCAATTCGCTATCGAACACGGAACACCGTCCGCGGACAGTTTCCGTCCAGGACGTCCCGAATGCGGTTCTGCGCGTTGGCGATGAACACCGTCGTTCCTTCGCGGATGGGCTGCTTGATAAAATCCAGCTTGGCGCGTGCCCCGTTTGCGCCCGCGCGGCTCGCGCCGACGCAGCTGCAGGAGAGCGCCTCAATCTGCGCGATAATCTCGTCCGCATCCTTCCCTTCGACAGCGGGTACAAGCGTGCCCGGGTCGCCGGGATCGCGGTAAATGCCGTCCACGCTGGTCAGAATCAAAAGATATTTCGCGTGCACGAGCGAACAAATGACGGAGGCGGTCTCGTCGTTGTCGATGCATTCCACAACATGCTCCGCCTGCTCGCGCAGATGCGCAAGCTCCATTTTCCGGATTTCCTCGATGCTCACCGGATCGTTGTAATTCACAATCGGGATGGCGTTTTGCTTTGCGCATCGCAGCAAGAACGCGCGGATATGCCTGCGCTTTTCCTCATCGTTAAAATGCGTGTGCTCGACCAGCAGCTGGCGCACGCCGTAACGGTCCGGGATATAGCGCCGGTATTCCATCATAAGAATCGTCTGTCCCTGCGCGGCATAATCCGCTTTAATTTCCTCCGGATCGCCGGTCAGTTCTTTTCCGTTCCTGCGGATGTAGTCCAGCCGTCCGATTTCGGCCGCGCCGCTGCTGACCCAGATCATTCCGGGTCTGAGTTCCGCGCCAAGGCGGGAAAAGATGTTGTAGTCGACGTCGTTGTCGGCCCTGCGCACCAGCGCCATGGAACCGATTTTGCCGACAAGTTCGTAATCGAATTTCATAAGGATTCGTCTTCTTTTCTTAAAAGAAAAGAAGCAAAAGAACTTTCATATCCTGAAACTAAAAGTTTCTTTATTCCACTTTCTTTCCGAAGAAAGCGGGTCAGGACTGTACCAGGTACGCGTGGATGAACGGGTCGAGCTCGCCGTCCATCACGGCCTGAATGTTTCCGTTTTCAACACCCGTGCGATGGTCTTTGACCAGCGTGTAGGGCTGGAAAACATAGCTGCGGATCTGGCTTCCCCACTCGATCTTCTTCATCTCGCCCTTGATTTCGGCCATCTGCGCCTCGCGTTCGCGTTCCTGCAGCTCCAGCAGCTTGCCGCGGAGCATGCGCATTGCGGTTTCACGGTTCTGAATCTGACTGCGCTCGTTCTGGCACTGCACGACGATGCCGGTCGGAAGATGCGTAATGCGGATTGCGGAGCTGGTCTTGTTGACGTGCTGTCCGCCCGCGCCGCTGGAACGATAGGTGTCCACGCGGAGATCGTCCGGCTCAATCTTAACGTCGCCCATGTCCTCGTCGAAGATGGGCGTAACGTCCAGCGAAGCAAACGACGTGTGCCGCCGCCCGCTCGCATCGAAAGGCGAAATCCGCACCAGCCGGTGCACGCCCTTTTCCGCTTTGAGGTAGCCGTACGCGTTCTCGCCGTCCACTTCAAACGTAACGGACTTGATGCCCGCGTCGTCGCCGTCCAGCACGTCCAGCTCGCGTACGCTCCAGCCGCTGTTTTCGCAGTAGCGCGTATACATGCGGTAGAGCATCTCCGTCCAGTCCTGCGCCTCGGTGCCGCCCGCGCCCGCGTGGAGCGAAAGAACGGCGTTGGAAGAATCGTATGGGCCTTTGAGCATCTGCTCGAGCCGTAGGGATTCGATCGCGGCGGCGATACTGTTTGTTTCGGACTTGATTTCGTCCACGAGGCTGTCGTCCTGCTCTTCCTCCGCCATTTCAATGAGGGTTTTTAAGTCCTCAAACCGGCCGTACAGCTTACTGAACCGCTCGAGCTTATGCTGGAGCTGTTTGGCGCTTTTGTTGATTTTGTTTGCGTTGTCGACGTCGTTCCAGAAATCCGGCGCGCTCATCAGCGCGTCCAGTTCCGCAAGCTCTTTTTGAATCTGGTCCGGGTTGAGCGCAGTTTTGCATTCGGCCAACTGCTCTGCAAACGTGTCCAGATTCATTTTGTATTCATCCAGGGGGATCATATGTTTCTATTCCTCTCAATCGTACCGTTTTCTGCTCTGAATCGCGGCGCGTGCGGTGTTTGCCGCCGCGCGGTGCGGCTCCTGTTTTTTTGTTGGGGCCGTTCGCGCTAGCCTGCGCCCGGAGGGCCGATCGGCGCGGTTTGGAGTCAGCCGTTTTTGCCGCAGCAGTTCTTATACTTTTTGCCGCTGCCGCAGGGACAGGGATCGTTTCTGCCAACCTTCTTTTCGCCGCGCGAGAAAGTCGCGCTCGAACCTTCCGCTTTCGGCTCGATGGGCTTTGCCAGCTGGACGCGGCGCAGCGGGCCGCCGGTCACCTGCATCTGATAGAGCCTGCGCACGGTCTGCTCGCGGATTTCGGCGACCATGGCGTCGAACATCTCGAACCCCTCGCTCGTGTAAGCGTATACGGGATCGCTCTGCGCATAGGAACGCAGCCCGATGCCCTGTTTGAGCTGGTCCATCGCGTCGATGTGCTCCATCCAGTGTTCGTCCACGGTACGCAGCAATATCACGCGCTCGTTTTCGCGCATGTCGACGCCCGCGTCTTTAAGCCGCTGTTCGGTCTCATGGTATACCTTATCGGTATATTCGTAGAGACGGTTCTTAATTTCTGCAATTCCGAATTTGCCTTGTTCCTCTTCGGTGAAAAGCATTTTCGGCTGGCGGTAGCAAAGCTTGCAAACCTCCTGCGAAAGCGCGGTAAAATCCCAGCTTTCACGCGGCGCATGCGGGTTACAAACGTTCTCCACCATGGAATCGATCGTTTCGCGGATCATCGTGCGAATGCTCTCGGAAAGGTCCTCGCCCAGCAGCACGCGGCGGCGCTGCCCGTAGATAATCTCACGCTGCTTGTTCATCACGTCGTCGTACCGCAGGACGTTTTTGCGCGTTTCAAAGTTCATGGCTTCAACGCGCTTCTGCGCTGCTTCGATCTGCTTGGTCAGCATGCGCATCTCAAGCCGGATTTCCTGCTGCTGTTCGCCGGAGGCAAAGCGGTTGAGCGTATTCGTCACGCGCTCGCCGCCGAAGCGCCGCATCAGCTCGTCTTCGAACGAGACATAAAACTGCGTCGCACCGCGGTCGCCCTGACGGCCGGAACGGCCGCGGAGCTGGTTGTCGATGCGGCGGCTTTCATGCCGCTCGGTACCGAGGATAAACAGACCGCCAAGGGCTTCCACCTCGTCGTGCTCCTTGTTGGTCACGGCCTTGTGCGCCTCGAACAGTTCTTTATAACGCGCGCGCGCGGCTAAGATGTCCGGGTCGGACGTATCGCCATGCCCGACTGCTTCTTCAATCAGCCAATCCTCGCAACCCTCCTGCCGCATATCCCGGCGAGCCAGAAAGTCCGGATTGCCGCCGAGCAGAATGTCCGTACCACGGCCTGCCATGTTGGTCGCAATCGTAACCTGACCCTTTTTACCGGCCTGGGCAACGATTTCCGCTTCTTTGGCGTGCTGTTTTGCGTTGAGCACTTCATGCGCGATGCCCGCGCGAGTCAGTTTTGCGCTTAAATATTCGCTGCGCTCGACGCTGATGGTGCCGACCAGCACCGGCTGTCCGGTCTTGTGAATTTCCTGAATCGTTTCCACGATGCTGTCGAATTTCCCCTTTTCGGTGGGAAAAATCGCGTCGTCGAGATTCGTGCGCTGCAGGGGTTTGTTGGTTGGAATCTCCACGACGTCCAGATCGTAGATACTCATGAATTCCGATTCTTCCGTCTTGGCCGTGCCGGTCATGCCGGACAGCTTCTTATACATACGGAAATAGTTCTGCAGCGTGATGGTCGCAAGCGTCTGGTTTTCCTTTTCGACGTTAACGCCTTCCTTTGCTTCCAGCGCCTGATGCAGCCCTTCGCTGTACCGGCGGCCGATCATCAGACGGCCCGTGAACTCGTCCACGATGAGCACCTGTCCGTCCTGCACGACATAATCCTTGTCGCGTTCAAACAGCGCATGCGCACGCAGCGCCTGCACGATATGGTGGTTAAGCTCCATGTTTTCCGGATCGCCGAGGTTCTCCACGCCGAAATGCTGCTCGGCCTTGCGGATGCCTTCCGCGGTAAGCTGGACGGTGCGCTTTTTGATATCGCACTGATAGTCGCCGTCCTCAGCCTCTTCCTCGCCCATAATGCGGTCCGTGCTGGACTGCTGGGTCAGGTTGGACCCGCGCTTGAGCCCGCGAACGAAACGGTTGGCTTCGATATACATTTCGCTGGACTCTTCGCCCTCGCCGCTGATGATCAGCGGTGTGCGCGCTTCGTCGATGAGGATGGAGTCCACCTCGTCCACGATGGCATAGGCCAGTTCGCGCTGCACCATCATCTCGCGGAAAACGACCATGTTGTCGCGCAGGTAATCGAAACCGAATTCATTATTGGTGCCATAAGTAATGTCGCTGCGGTACGCTTCCTGCTTGGCGTCGCGCTCCATACCGTTGACGATACAGCCGACACTCATGCCGAGGAAGCGGTAAATCTTGCCCATCCACTGCGCATCGCGCTTGGCCAGATAATCGTTGACGGTGACGACGTGCACGCCCTCGCCCATAAGCGCGTTTAAGTATGCCGGAAGCGTCGCAACCAGCGTTTTGCCTTCGCCGGTCTTCATCTCGGCAATGCGGCCCTGATGCAGCACCATGCCGCCGAGCAGCTGCACGTCGAAGTGCCGCATGTCGACCGTACGCACGGCCGCTTCGCGCACCGTGGCAAACGCTTCCACCATGATGTCGTCGAGCGTCTCGCCGTTGGCCAGCCGCTCGCGGAAACGCTGCGTCTGCGCGCGGAGCTGTTCGTCCGTCATGGCCTGCATCTGCGGTTCCATCTCGTTGATGCGTTTGACATACGGCTGCAGTTTTTTCAGCCGGCTCGCGCTCGTGTTACCGAGCAATGTATCCAGAAATCCCATTCGGAAGCTCCTTTGACTTTCTTTTCCGAGGGCGATTGCGATGATAAAAAGGCATTCGTCCGCATAGTACCCTAATTTGTTAGTATAGCAGTATTGCCGCCCGTACGCAAGAAAAAGCCCCTGATTCCACAGGAGCTTCACAAACGCGTTCCAATTATACCATCTTCAAATCAGGCAGTCTGCCGCGCTTTTTTCAAGCTGCACTTGCATGCTGGCGGCCAAGCAGTCCGACGGTGTAGAGCACCAGCGCCGCGCCGAAGAATACGAATGCGGCAATCCGGTCGCCCGTCAGCGCCTCCTGAAAGACCAGCACACCAAGAAGCAGCTGCAGCGTCGGGCTGATATACTGTAAAAACCCGACCGTCGTAAACGGCAGCCGGTTCACGCCGTGCGTAAAGAGGATCAGCGGTGTTGCGGTGATTGCACCCGTCAGGAAAAGCAGCACGGCCGTCGTCGCGTTCAGCGAGGCGAACGCCGCATGGCTTGCAGGCGCAAACAGCAGGTACAATAGTGCAAACGGCCCAACCAGAATCGTTTCCACGGCGATGCTGGTCAGCCCGCTTACCCCGGCGAGTTTTTTGAGCGTGCCATACAGACCAAACGACGATGCAAGCGCAAGTGCAACCCAGGGAAACGCACCGTAAGCGACGGTGGAAACCACAACCCCGACGGTCGCGAGCACAAGCGCGATCCATTCCAGCACGCCGCATTTTTCGCGAAAGAGGAGCATGCCGATTGCGAATACCATCAGTGGATTCAGATAATATCCCAGGCTCGCGTCCAGCAAATGCCCTGCGTTCACGGCCCAGATATAGACGCCCCAGTTGATCGTAATCACGATGGCGGCCGGCACCATAAACCGCATTTTTTTGCGGTCGGCGAATACCGCTTTTACCTCGCCGAACCGCCGGGTCGCGAGCAGCAGCACAATCGTAAACAACGCCGACCAGACAATCCGGTTAGCAAGAATCACAATGGAATCCACCTCGTCCAGCAGATGCCAATAAAGCGGCAGGAGTCCCCAGAGCGTATAACACAGCGTCATGCTGACAAGGCCCAGATTTCGTTGCTTCATCGTTTTATCCTCGCTTGTTCTGCTCATTGTAACATACCCGCAAAAAATAACAACCGCTCCACAAAATCCACCGGCTGGCAATGGTATCCCCCCAATAAAAAATCCCCCGGGCGAAATGCCGCGGGGGAAGAAATGAACCCATTTCTGCGACCGGTTTCAACCTTGCCGCAAAAGGGTGTTTTTATCGTTTGTTACGGGGTTCGTCAGCAGCTTGCTTTCGCAGCAGTGCGGCGAAATTTGATTCTCCAAAGATACGCGATCAGACGCAACCGATCCAGCATGTTTCGCACCTCTTTCAACATCTTGTTTCTTCTATGGATGGATCATACAATATATATGTGAACAGAGTATTATTTCAAAATGAAAAAAGTATTATTTTACGTTGAACAGTTTGTGTTGCCGCCGAATTTACCCTGCAAACGCAGACCGGGTTGCGCCTGTTTCAGCCTTCCGGCGTGTAGGTCGCGCTCTCTGCGCCGCTCTTATAGTAAGCCCCCGTGACGCTTTCGCGGGCACCGTAAACAGACTCCGTATAGTCCTTATCGGAAAGGTAAATTTTGAAATTCGTCAGTTCTGGTTCGTCGATATAGTCGCGATAGTCGTCAGCAATCGCATACCCTTCATGCGTGTTTCCGCTTGAATCCGTCCGTGTTGCATCACCGCCCGCGCAGTCCACGAACGTGCCGCTGCCGATAAACGAAGCAACCCGGGTCGCTACCTCGCGCGTAGTCGATCCGGAAAGCTCCTGTTCGCTCTCCCAGAACGTGCAGGCTGTTTCATAGATATACTTCGCCATAGCGACGACATCGCTTGTGTCTTCCGGTTTTACCGGGTCGCCAGATTCTTCCGGTTCTTCGGGTTCCTCAGTCTCTTCGGGTTCTTTCGGCTCTTCGGGTTCTTCCGGCTCTTCGGGCTCTTCCGGCTCTTCGGGCTCTTCCGGCTCCTGCGGCTCTTCGGGCTCTTCCGCAGCAGACGGTTCTTCCTCGGCAGACTGTTCATCGACGGACTCTGGCTGCGCTGCAACAGGCCGTGCCTCACTCATGAGACGAACCGTTGTGACGGCGGTGGAGTCTGTGGAAGAACTTCCGCTCGCAAGAGGCGTTGCTTCTTCGGAAATTTGTTCAAGCGTCTCTCCAACCGTGTCAAGTTGATAAGATACGGTGGAACGCACCGTTTTTTCGCTGAACAATGCAACGCACAGTACAGCCGCCGCGATAAGCACAACCCCTGCCGCTCCAAATAGAATCCGAATTTTTGCGTTTTTCATGATGCTTCGCCTCGTTTTATCTTTCTGTATTAGATTTTATACGGACGAGATTACAAGTTCGTTACTTTTTATTACATTTGCGTTTCTATTTTTAGTCTGTCGCGCATCCATCGTGTAACTTTATAGTGTTTTGTTACATTTCTGTTTCTTCTTCGCTTTTTGTTTGCAGGCCCGCTGTAGCATACTCGCTGCATCGCCCACCAGGCGCGCTCGGCTCTGC
>ERZ795053.1566-NODE-1566-length-28951-cov-10.360084_pt1 | contig 28951 bp, 21 predicted proteins | sample MGYA00375137_ERZ795053 | MGnify/ENA primary metagenome ERZ795053 (study PRJEB30182, sample SAMN05720284) | activated sludge metagenome | isolation source: Anaerobic digester | place: Hong Kong | collected 2014-12-17 ...
ATGGAAGAAGGCTCGTTGCGGTGCGATTGCAATGTTTCGGTGAAACCTGCCGGATCAACCACTTTGGGCCAGCGTTGCGAGATCAAAAATGTGAATTCACGCCGGTTTGCGCGTCAGGCGGTGGAAGCAGAATTCGAACGTCAGATCAAATTGCTTGGAGAAGGAGGTGTCATACGTCAGCAGACATTGCACTTTGACAAAGACCGGCGACTTACCATTCCAATGCGTAGTAAAGAAGAAGCGCATGACTACCGCTATTTTCCGGATCCGGATCTTCCCCCTTACCCCGTGACGAAGGAAGCAGTGGATCGTATCCGTCAGGAAATGCCAGCCTTGCCCTGGGAAATCAAGGAAACCCTGCAACAGGAATACCAATTGTCTGAAGAAGATGCTTCGAATATTGCAGGTCATCTTCATGATGCTACGTTCTACCTCCGGATTGCGGATGCTTTACCCATTAAACACCGAAGGATATGGACCGACCTTTTCATCCATAAGATCAAACCGATGGATACGGGAGAAACCTTTCCTCTTTCTGAAAACCAGTTGATCGGGTTGATCTCCTGGATCGGTGATGAAAAGATCAATCGGACAGTAGCTTTCAGCACCCTATGGGATGCGTGGCTGGAGACGCCGGATCATACCCTGGAGGTTATGGCGCAAGCGCTGAATATTGTTCAAACCGATGATGAGGATTTTCTCAAGGATCTGATCCGGGATGCCTTCAGACAGTTTCCCGACAAAGCAGCAGCTCTGAAGAATGGCAAAAAAAACCTGATCGGCTTGTTTATGGGTGAGGTGATGCGCACATCCGGAGGAAAAGCACACCCTCAACGAACGCGTCAGTTGATCGAGAACTTAATACAGGAGTTAGAGTAATTTAGCGGCCTTCCCTTGCAATTTTATTCGAACATGCATCGTATCTAACAATATCGATGTTTAAATAGCTGATATCAAGCCTATTGCAAGTCCTGAATTTGAGTATCTTTATTGTATGATCGATACTTCCAAACTGGAAAAGCTTTATTACTCCATCGGAGAAGTGGCTGAAATGCTGGGCGTTTCCAAGTCACTGATCCGCTATTGGGAATCGGAGTTTCCAACGCTCAAACCCAGTAAAAACTCCAAGGGAGATCGACGTTTTACCAAGAAAAACATTGAGCAACTCAATCTCATCTTCCACCTGGTTAAGGAACGCGGCTTTACCATAGAAGGAGCCAAAAACGAGATTAAGGAGGGAAAGACCAGTTACGAAGCACGCATTGAGGTCATCGAACGACTGAAGTCCATGCGTCAACGTCTTTCCCGGTTTCGGGAGACTTTTGAATAGTCACGAGCTGGTAGTCAGTAGCAAGAAATCAGTTATACCTCTGCTACCCCTTTTACCTCTTCCACCTCTTCTACTTTTTCCACCTTTTCCACCTCTTCTATCGCTATCCCAATGCAACCGCTCTTCCACATATCCGGTAGTCAAATCGTTCATTGGACGCGATGATCAGCGTGCGGTCCCCAAGGTGCATTTCCAGTAATTCCTGGTACCATTGTTTGTAGTGTTCATCCAGATTTGAGGTGGGCTCATCCAGGCAAACCAGGTCGCTGTCCGTGAAGATCGCCAGCGCCAACCGCAGGCGTTGTTGCATGCCGGTGGAATAGTGACGGATGATCTTGTGGCGTTCGTCGTAGAGGTGGCATGCCTCGAGAAAATTCCCGGTCTCCCAACCAGGTAATAACGGGCGATGCTTGACGTGAAACGCGATCAACTCACTTGCTGAGAACTCCTGGATCAGCTCCAGATAAGGCGCGGTAAAGTTCAACTTCTTCGGTATGTCATCCACGATTGAGTCCTGAAGGTAAAAGTGCACTTTGCCAGCACTTGGTGTGAGCAACCCGCTTGCTATCTTCAGTAAGGTGGATTTGCCGGCTCCGTTAGAACCGGTTATTGCGATCCTTTCTCCCGGCAGTATGGTGGTAGTCAGATCCCGGAATACCCACCGATGCCGGAATTGTTTACCGACGTGATCCAGTTCAATTTGCAGTCCCATTGATCTGGCGAAAACCTTTCATGATGCCCCGGTCGGAATTGCGAATGAAGCGAATGATTTGGTCGCGTTCTTCCGTTGCCTCCAGTTCTGTTTCGATGATATTCAGTGCCTGGGTCGTATTGTATCCTTTGACGAACAAGACGCGATAGATATCCTGAATGTGATTGATTATTTCAGATGAAAATCCTCTCCGGCGCAAACCAACCGAGTTGATGCCCGCATAGGAAAGCGGCTCTCTTGCCGCTTTGACGAATGGTGGTATGTCCTTGCGAACCAAAGAGCCGCCACCCACCATCACATGCTCGCCAATTTTGACAAATTGATGGACCGCCGTAAGTCCGCCCAGGATGGCGTATTCACCGATTTCAATGTGTCCGGCCAGATTGCAGCTGTTAGCCAGGATCACGTTATTACCCAGGATGCAGTCGTGTGCTACATGGACGTAAGCCATCAGCAGGCTGTTGTCGCCAATGTGAGTTTGAAAGTTGGCTTTGGTGCCGCGGTTTAAGGTCACATATTCGCGAATCGTCACCCCATTTCCTACGGTAACCGTGGATTGTTCTCCTTCAAATTTCAGATCCTGGGGGATGGCACCCAGGACAGCTCCGGGAAACACTTTGCAATGGTCGCCCAGCCGCACGCCATCCATGATGGTGACATTAGGGCCAATCCAGCAGTTATCACCTATTTCGACATCGGCTCCTATGGTGGTAAACGAGTCTACGGTGACGTTTTGGCCGATTCGTGCATCTTTATGAATATTGTGAAATGCCGTCATGCGTCTCTTTTGATAATTTGTGCAGTGAGTTCGCCTTCCGAAACAATTTTATTTCCAACGTAAGCGGTGCCGTACATATGGCAAATACCCCGGCGAATCGGGTTAAGCAATTCCATTTTTAAAATAAGCGTATCTCCGGGCATAACTTTGGACTTAAACCGGGTATTATCAATCTTAATAAAAAGCGTATCCCAATTTTCCGGGTCAGGAACCGTCGATAATGCCAGTATACCCCCGGTTTGAGCCAGTGCTTCGATTTGTAAAACACCGGGAAAGATGGGATTGTTGGGGAAATGGCCCGGAAAGAACCATTGATCGAAAGTAATGTTCTTAATGCCCACTACATGCTGGGGACTCAATTCGATAATTTTATCCACCAGGAGGAAAGGATGCCGGTGGGGTAGAAAATTGTGAATTTGATTGATGTCGTAGACAGGTGTTTCATCCGGATCGTAATTGGGCTTGCCCTTTAGTTTGCGCTGTTCTATCAGTTTCTTTTTCAGGACGCGGGTGAATGCCACATTTGGTCCGTGACCGGGCTTCCGGGCGACGATTTTTCCTTTAATTGCTGTGCCCAACAAGGAAAGATCTCCGAGAACATCCAATAACTTATGCCGTGCAGGCTCATTTTTGAATTGTAGTTCGGTGGTATTTAGGACACCTTCCTTTTCGACGTGGACCACAGATTTTCCCAGCTTTCTGGCCACGCGCTCCAATTCGCTGTCGGTCATGATCCGGTCGGCGATGACAATCGCATTGTCCAGGTCGCCTCCTTTGATCAGCCCCTGATCGATCAAACCCTCGATTTCATGGAGAAAGACAAAAGTGCGGCAGGAGGCTATTTGTTTTCCGTAATCTTCAATATCCGCAAGTGTCGCGAATTGCTGTCCCAGATAAGGAGAATTAAAGTCGATGAGACAGGTGATTTCCAGTTGGTCGGCCGGTAAGGCCATGTATTCCGCACCACTTTGTTCATCGGTATACAGGATCGGCTCCTGAATTTCAAAATAGGTGCGTTCTGCATCCTGGGCAACTTTGCCTACTTTTTCACATTCAGCGTAAAAGGTGCGAGCGCTGCCATCCAAAATGGGAACTTCCGGTCCATCTATTTCAATTAACGCGTTGTCCACCTGATATCCTGCCAACGCAGAAAGTATGTGTTCGACCGTGGCAATGGAAGCATCGCCCCTGCCTATGGTCGTTCCTCTTTGGGTGGTTTGAACCATGTTGATATCTGCTGGGACAACCGGCCGGTCCGGTAAATCAATGCGTTGAAATTTTACACCGTGATTGACGGCGGCAGGCTGGACCTTCATGGTCACTGAAACACCTGTATGCAATCCAACTCCCTGAAGGGTGAATGAATCTTTAATTGTGCATTGTTTGGCGGTCATAGGCGATGGCTGAATAAAATCGTGTGCAAAGATAGGCTTCCTGACGATATCCGGCGATTATTGGCTTTTGATCTTATCGGGATTGCCCTGCCCAAAGGAGCTTGGGAATAGGTTTTAGGTCACTGCCGCAATGAAGTTACGCGGACAATAGGCAAAATTATTCACTCAATTCCTCGGTTGATTGCAACTCATTTTCAAGAGAGATCAGTCGCTTGAACAATTCCGGTAATTTGCGAAAGATGGCATAGGATTTCAGATAGTCCCGATAAGGTATGGCCGGTGATCCATACCAGGCAGAGCCAGGTTCTTCGATGGAAGCAGCAATGCCGGATTGAGCCTGGATACGTACGCGGTCGGCAATACGGATGTGGCCGACGATGCCCACCTGCCCGCCAATCTGGCAATAGGCACCAATCTTGGTACTTCCGGCGATTCCGGTTTGAGCGGCAATGACTGTGTGAGGACCGATTTCCACGTTGTGCGCGATCTGAATGAGATTATCCAGTTTACATCCTGTTGCAATACGAGTTGATCCCATCGTGGCCCGATCAATGACCGTATTAGCGCCGATTTCCACCTGGTCTTCCAGAATTACATTCCCAATCTGCTGTATTTTTTGATATTTGCCCTGCCCGTCCGGTGCAAAACCGAATCCATCGCTTCCGATCACCGCATTGGCATGGATGATACAGCCCGATCCTATTTTGCAGTCGTGATAGACCCGGACTCCGGGATAGATGATCGAGTCCTCTCCAATCATGACCTGGCGGCCAATAAAAACTTGCCCGTGGATGATTGTTCGCGCTCCAATTTGAGCCCCTTCCTGGATAATAGTGCCGGGCCCAACGGATACCGAAGGATCAAGAACAGCGCCGGGATGGAGGTGAGCCCCCGGATCAACGCCATCCGGGACCGTATGTTGTTGTTGATAGACCTCGAGCAGTTGTTGTAATGCGGGATAAACTTGATCCACCCGGATCAATGTCATTGAAAGGGCTTTTTCAGGCAGAAAATCCTTCGAGACCAATGCGATTGAAGCTTGAGATTCATACAGGTAATGCTCGTATTTGGCATTGGCCAGAAAAGTGATGCTTCCTGGTTTGCTTTCTTCAATCTTACTTGGCTCTGTGACGATCACATTGGGATCTCCTTCGACCGTGCCCTTTACCAGAGCAGCAATTTCGGAAGCTTTCCATTCCATGACACGAAGGTACGGATTTGTACCTATACTTTCGTACTTTCGTGACCAGGCACATTATACACCTTATGCTGATTGGTTACCATCCCCATTCTGAAAAATTGATCCAAAAACTACCCGAAGATGGGAGGAAGATTATCCTGACCCGTGATCCCTGGAATAGTCCCTATTGGGAAGAACAAAATATCAGCGGTTTGTGCTGGCCGATGCATGCCATACCGCTGTCCGGGGTAAGTGGTTTTCGGATCAGTGCACTCAGTTACCGGGTACGTCGAAGTGCCATCCTTTCTATCCCCAAATCGCACCTTGATCGCAAACGGGATTTTCATTTGAAATCGGATGCAGTCCTGCAGACCCGTTATCCGCTTTATGCCTTTCAGGTACGGGGACTTCGTCCGGACCTGGAAGTTGAATTGCTTGACCTGGAGACAGAGAACGACCCTGAGAAAGCTTTTATCGGCCATCATCAGGTGCCGGAACATGGGCACCATCTCCATTTGCACCCGGGAGAAATGGTGCCGGTAAGTGCCCTCGGCTTTTATGGATGGGCCACCAGAGAGCAGGACGAGGAAGCGCATCTTATGGTTCGGAACTTTCATTATCCTGAGAGTATCTGGTGTAACAATCTGGAGAGAGGACTGGCAAGACGGTGGGAAGAATACCGGGTGGGCGTGCATGTGCGACAAGAAAATAACTTACTTCAGGTTTGGATGGCCGGGGCCGATCAGGATGACCACCTGGTACGGGTAAGTGCTTCATTTATTTCCCAGGCAGGAGTAGAAGATCATATGAATGTTTTATTTAGCAAACAGATTGAATTCATTCGGAATCATTTGCCCTAGACCGGCTTGTTCATTACCGGCCATTTGGCAGAACTCAATCTGAAACTTCAGAACCTAAATCTCAAATCTGAAATCTGAAATCTCAAATCTGAAATCTCAAATCTGAAATTTGAAATCCTAAATCACAAATCTGAAACCCTAAATCCTAAATCACAAATCTCAAATCTGAAATCACATGTATCTCTTTTTTGACGCCTCCGCCTTATCCATGCCCGCACATTGGAAAGCAGCCGTAGAAGATACTTACCATTGGCCGAGGCTGGTCCATCTGGCCTGGGAATTGGTGGATAAAGACTCCAATATTATAGAAACTGCGAGCAAGCTCATCAAGCCGGCGGGATTCGAGATACCGTATAGTTCCACCGAGTGGCATGGCGTCGATCATGATGTGGCGATGGAGCAGGGCGAGGAAATTTCCGATGTTTTGAAAGCTTTTGCGGCAGTTGTTCGGAAAGCGGAATATGTGGTTGCCTTTAACATGCAATTCAATGAAATGATCGTCGGTGCTGAATATTTTCGTGCCAATATTCCAAATCCGCTGGTGGCTGCCGAGAAGATCTGTCTGATGCGGGAATCAACATATTTTTGCAAGATCCCGGCACCGGGTGGTCGTTATAAGTGGCCTAGCCTCAGTCAGTTATTTCAGAAATGTTTTGGACACAAGTTTGAAGGGGCTAATGAAGCGGATAAGGATGTCCGGGCCGCAAGCATGTGCTTTTTTAAGCTGCTTGAACTGGATGAATTGGATGTTTTCTAAGCATGCAAGCCCAAAATGCTTGTTTTAATCCGGGCACATCGGGTTAATTTGTACGGCTCCAAAAATGCTACAGTCACCGATTCTGCGGGTCTAATGATTTCATCGGATCAGACTTTTATTCAATACATAAGAGAAAATTCAAATATCCTTATGCATGGATGCCTATTTTCCTTTATCTTAGGGCTTGAATGTCCTATTTATGCAAAAGATACTTTTACTTACTTGTGCTGTAATGCTTTCCACTTTTTTATGGGCTCAACCCGGAGACTCCACTTATGCGACTCCTGGTAGCCATACCTACACCATTCCTACCGGTTATACAGCCACGCTTCAGATTGAAGTTTGGGGTGCCGGCGGTGGTGGAGGAACCGATGCCGCGGTAGCTAAAGGCGGCGGAGGCGGAGGAGCCTATGCCAGTTCTACACTGGTTTTGACTGCAGGTACTTACAATTTGACGGTAGGGCTTGGTGGTCAGAACGGATCTGCGGGTACTCCGTCCGACTTTAATGATTTAATTGTTGCAGCTGCCGGCGGTGGTTCAACTGCTGACCTTACCGGTGGACTCGGAGGATCAGCATTAAGCAGCATAGGAGATATTACCTTTTCAGGAGGTAATGGAGGTGCAGGATATTCTGATAATGGCGGCGGTGGCGGAGAAGCTGCCGGACCCGAAGGGAATGGTATGGACGGAGCTACAGCAACCGGGATATATTCAGGGGCCGGTGGTGCCGGAAATACGTCTGGCGGTGATGGCGGTATAGGCAGTCAGCGGATTGATAATATTCCGGCCGGCGACGGCGCCGCTCCCGGTGGAGGCGGTGGTGGAAAACATGGTCCAGGCAATAATAATAATTCCGGTATAGGTGGTGATGGCATGGTTGTCGTGACGGTCATCGATTATGCCCTCCCGATTTCTCTCTTGTCATTTGATGGTTATGCACAAAATCATAACATTCAATTGGAATGGAGCACTGCCACGGAAGTGAATAACGATTTTATGGCGATTGAACGTAGCGTGGATGGTTTGCATTTTGATGAAATCGGCAGAGTTAGCGGACATGGTACTTCCTTTGAAACCAACCACTATCAGTTTACTGACGTCAAGCCTGTAAATGGTTTGAATTATTATCGTCTGCGCCAGGTCGACATTGATGGTGTTTCTACCGTTCACAAGATCATTTCAATCCAGATGAACGACGCCGCTAAATTTGGAGAATTGGTTATCTATCCAAACCCGGTTCAGGAAAGATTACATCTTCAATGGGAAGTGAACAATGCACCTTCTGAAATAAAAATCTTTGATTTGAGCGGTAAAGAACTGCGGAGAAATCAAATTAATGAAGGAACTTCAGAGTATTTGTTACCAGTGGGCGATCTGCCTGCGGGCTTGTATGTGTTGCATGCGATTCGGGCTACTTCAAGTGAAGTGATCCGTTTCCAAAAACAATAATATAACTACAAGTAGCTAAGGTAAAAGAAATAGATTCTCCAATTTAAGAATGAATTATCGTCTATAGGGGGGTACCTGTCCCCGCTATAGTATGTTAAATCGTAGCGTTAAAATTTAAGCGTACACTTGCGGTGTGCAGGGATTGTGGTTTATCTTCATGATCTTTAGATGAGACCCCATATTATTGAACACACGGGAAATGCAGTCGCGCCGGGTCGTGATTACCACTTTCCGGCAAACCCGACCCTTCATGCAAAAGCTTATTATTATCGCTTTGGCTCTCACAATTTCTACTTGGATTTGGGGGCAACCAATTAATATGTCCTATGTCACTGCTGGCTCATTTACTTATACCGTTCCTACGGGTTTTACGGCTCTGGTTACCGTTGAAGTATGGGGCGCCGGGGGTGGCGGAGGAATTGGAGCGCATGCAACGGGTGGTGGTGGTGGAGGCGCTTACGCCCGATCAATATTAACATTGACGGCAGGAAATTATTCAGTTATTGTCGGACAAGGTGGTGCTCCGGGTTCAGCCGGTGGACTTTCAAGTTTTGAAGGCTCCACTTACGCTGCCGGAGGTAGTGCCGCTTTGGGCAGTGGTCCCGGATTTGGCGGACTTGCAGCAGGGAGTGCAGGAAATGACGGATCCCCTGTCTCTGGAGGAGCTGGTGGGTCTACTTCAGGTAATGGCGGTGGCGGTGGCGGTGAAGCTGGTGGTATTTCCGGTCCCGGGGATTTAGGAAATAATGGGACGTCGGTCGCAGGAGCAGGGGGATCAGGAGTTAATGCAGACGGTGGTGATGGAGGAAATGGGGGGACGCCTAATAATGGCAATGGGCAGAACGGATTTGCACCCGGTGGTGGTGGTGGCGGCGAAGCTGGACCTGGAAGTAGTGGAGAAGCCGGGTCCGGAGCAGATGGACAAGTTGTCATAACCATAGATCAAGTTCTTCCCATCGCTCTGTTGTCCTTCTCTGGAGAACCTGAAGGAAATCATATCAATCTTTCCTGGAGCACCGCAACCGAGATCAATAACGACTTTGTAGCCATAGAGCGTAGTACCGATGGTATCCATTTTTTAGAGATCGGTCGCCTTCAAGGAGCCGGCACTTCCTATACAGTTCGTAGTTATCACTTTATTGATGCAGCCCCTATCAGCGGGCTCAACTACTACCGACTTCGTCAGGTCGACATCGATGGTGTTAGCACTTACCATAAAATCATTTCTGTGGAAATGGATGCATTACAATCGGGTATTCAGTTGAAAGCTTATCCGAACCCGACAAATAATTTTTTGTCCATAAGTTGGGATGGTCCTGCTGAACCAACACTTATCCGGGTTTTTGATATGACCGGGCGGGAACAGTTACACCAAGTGACTGTAGCGGGATTAACCCAGTATTCACTAATGGTTTCACACCTGTCTAACGGAATCTATGTTCTTCAAGTACAACACGGCAGTGCTAATGAAGTGATCCGATTTCAGAAATACTAACCGATTTACAGGACGTAACCTGAAATGAAAAAGGCCTTCTGAGGAAAGGCCTTTTTCATTTTGAGGTATCATTGATTTTGTCTCCAGGCAGGATCTTCTTTAGCCTCTTCCAGAAAATCATCGATATCATCCAGTTCGGGCGATTCTTTGACAGCTCTCCAGTCAAATCGTTCGTCGTATGGATCCAGTGCTTTTTGAGGGTCAAAAACGCGTACATCGACCGGCATGGCTTCGTAGGGAGACAAGTCGGGCTCGGCCATGAAAAAATCAGCCAGATCAGTAGCCCCGGCGTCGTATTGATTCAGATAAGGCAAGCCCAATATATTCCAGAAGGTTTTAAAAATACTTCCGAAACTTACATGGGTATGACCTGCATACGATCGTTTGACATATGGTGAGATGAGCATCAGGACACTCCGATGAGCATCGACATGATCGACACCATTTTGACTGTCATCTTCCGTGATAACGATCAGCATATTTTTCCAGTAGGGTGAATGGGTAAGTAATTCTACCGTACGACCTACAGCTAAATCATTGTCCGCCATATAACTCTCGCGGTAAGGATATCCTGCTTCTGGGCGTTCTCCGGCACCATGGTCATTAGGAATAATCAAGGTGACAAAAGAAGGCATGGTATCCGTACCATCCACCCACATCCGGTTAAATTCTTTCTTGAATTGATCAACCCGGAATTGATCCGGAATAGCCATGTTATACGATGGATAGTCGCGGCACGTGCGGTCGAACAGGCCTTGCGGTAACGGATAGTTGATGATATGACGGATGCCTTCGTACTTAAAGTCAGGACTGTAAATACCCGGCTCAAACATGATGCTAAATCCGAAATTATAAAAGGATACCTCATTCCGTAAAAGATGGTCCCACATTGAACCCGCCTCATTGTAGTCTTCCGGATAGATGGCACCCGCAGCTCCATTCATTGCAAAGATGCCAGGCGCTTTTGACCCGGACTTAAAGTTTCGGTTTCCTCCGTAGGAGGCTGAGGTGCAAGTTTCGGTCCATTCGTTGGGATAGGTATTGACGAGCCAACGATGGCCGTCTGCTGAATGGTCTGAATCGACGTAGAAATTATCTGCAAATGCGTAGGTCCTTGCCAACTGCAGGTGGTTCGGCATTACGGTAGCATCCCGAACGGTATCTGCTTTCTGACGATTGGTGAAACTCACTCCTGCGCCATATCGAGCCAACGTTGGATCACCCGTTGCCTGCTTGATTTGACCGAAAATTTCATCGTAGGTGCGGTTTTCTTTGGATATGAATACAATATGCCGGATAGGTGACTTTTTTTCTCCAGGATAGAGGGGGATGGGATTGTTTTTTCTAGTTGAAAATATGGGGTCACTGGATTTGACGAACGACCAGTTATTTTCGATTACTTCAGCGCTCATGGACTGAAGGGTGGCCGCATCCGGAATTTCTACCATTTGGACATTTCCTTTCATCAGATTACCGACATAAGTTCCTTCCAGGCCCGCAGAGAAATCCGTGCCTCCGTTAGGGCCGGCACCAAATCCTTTTGCATTTGCAATGATCAGATGACTATTATTCGCAGTCACTTTTAATTTGGAGGGGAACCATGCCGTAGGTATATGGCCTAACACTTCAAGGGTTGCAACATCGATTACTGCTATGGCATTAATACCACTTTCAGCTACATAAAGTCTGCTTTGGTCCGGGGACAATTCCAAGCCAAAAGGAATAACCCCCCTGAAGGCCGAAAGGCGGGGATCAGGTTTTAAATAAATGGTCTTAATAACGGTATCACTGCTTGTCGAGAGCACGGAAATATTGTCATTATTACCATTAGAGACAAACACGTAATCTTTTGTCGCGACCAGGGAGTTGGGGCTTGAACCGCCTACCGCCGGAATATCCTCAATCAAAGCGCCCACGCGATTACCCGTCTTTGTCTTTTGGGAGACGATGGGTGCCATCGGGTTGCTTACATCCACCGTGAAAACGGAAAATGATTCGGCAACATTCGGGTCTCCCAATCCAGGTACCCAAATGCTGTCCGGGGTATAATATCCTTTCAGGGATTCTTCACTCAAATATTCATAGGCAGGAAATTTCCAGGCCGTAGAGTCAACATTATTAGGATCTATCCCGGGTAATAGATTGTATTGATACATCCCAACATTGGCGACATACGCTTTTGCGCCATCCGTTGACAAACAGATGCCAAATGGATAACGGCCGACGGAAACCTCTCCGATAACCTTCTTTTGCTGGAGGTCGAGGATTACCATGCGAAACCCGATTTGGTCTACGACATAAAGCAATGTGCCATCCTTGGAGATGGTCAAATCGCCCAGGTAACCGTCTTCTGTTTGACTGGAGGTGACGCAGGATATATTATCTGTTTTTTGCCCCGTTTCCAGGTCGAATTGGAAGACCAGATTGGACTGTCCACCGGCTACATACACATATTTGGATTCCGGATCGATGGCCAGCCCCATAAATACGGAAGCAAGCACGCCACGGTCGGTATTTGCTCCTTCCGGAATCTGCATGACCCGCGGGTGATCGGTAAGTGGGTCTTTGATGATTGTAATGGAAATCGGGTTGGTACCTGAATTGGCGGTCACTACAAAACGATTGTCCGGACTGAGGACAAGGCCATAGGGATGGGGTGCAGTCTCCAGCCAGGTACCGGCAGGTTTAACCATCCGGCCATTCGGAAGAATGGCCTTGCCGGCCACTTCTTTGTGGGTAAATGCCTCCCCGGCGGGAGCCTGAATAATCCAGACCGGAGCTTTTTGAGTACATGCCTGCAATAGCAGCAGCAAAAGAACAATCGTTACAAGGCGCATCTTTTTTTTCCAAAAGAACAAAACTGGTTGCATATTACCCGGGATCTGTTGTTAGGTTATTGTAATGATTTGTTTTCAGAGGCAGAATTTGAGTTCAGATCAAAGACTTACCCTGGCATACTTGCACTTTTTGTTGCGAATTTTGATGATTTTTCCAGCGAGGACCATCCCAGTTGGAGCGCATCAGTTCAATCTGGGCATTTATCCAGGATTGCGATTTTTCCAACAAAATGTGGTAATGGGCTGACCGGAGAACGGGGCCGTAACGCAACTCAATCTCACTGACCGGTTTGCCAAAATGCCGGATGAAATGTTGGATAAAATTGCAAGTATGATCCCAATTATCGGAGCGATCTTTAAATTCCAGGGCTACAGGCTGGACTGGAAAATTAAATTCAGCGGCCACCTCAAAAGAGCCTTTTTTAAAAAGCTGAGTCGGGTATTGATTGCTGGTTTTACCTTCCGGATAGATCAACACATTGTACCCTTTACGGAGGGCCTCTGCTATGGCGATTCTGGTTTTTGACCGGCTCGCCAAACTGGACCGGTCAACAAATACAATGCCGGTGGCCCATGCACCTTGACCAATAACCGGCCAGCGTCCGAACTCAACTTTGGCTACCGGAAAGAGGAGCGCGTCAGCCAGATTAATCAACGGATCTATCGACGAACGATGATTGACAACAAATAGATGCCCATGTTCAGGAGGGGTTCCTACCCGGGTCAATCGAATTCCTCCGATTTTCATCATATGTTTGGCCCATACCTCTTTCCGGAAACGCATGCCCTCCTCCACACTGCCGGATATTGCATTCCGGATAAGCACCCATATCAAATAAATGAAAGTCAGTCCAAACAAACCTGTCAGGCGGAAGATGGCACGTAGAGGATATACGATTTTTTTCATGTGCAATCCAATCAATGCTCAAATAAGGAAAACCGGGTTCGTGCCTCATTAGGAAGCGCCCCCGCTTAGTAAAGCGATCTGACCGCATCTGAAGATAAGGACATTTGATACCGATTACAACCTGTGAGCAGGATCATTGTCATTTAATCGGGAGATAGAAGATTTTGGCCGTGTACTAGCTCCGTGCAGGGAATCCGTCCATCCAAGATTTGACTTGATCCATGGTTTGAATCGGATCCTTCACATGAATTTCCTGACCAATTCTTAGGTTTACACGGATGCCAGATTTTCCGTAGGTATTCACGAAGTGCCGGTGCATGGAGCCACTTTCCCAGGCCACATCGTGATCCAAGTACTCAATAAACAAGGGGAGGACGGGGATATTCTGTTCGTAGGCCACCTCAAATGAGCCTTTGCGGAAAGGCATGGTCTTTTCTCCTCCACCGGTCGTTCCCTCCGGGAAGATGAGAATAGAGCATCCCTTCTTAAACCACCGGCCTATGGCCTCCCTGGTTTGTCGGCGGCTATCCGGATCATCTCGACGAAGAAATATTATCCCGGTGGCTTCGGCCGCTTTACCCAGGATTGGATACCGGGCAATCTCAGCTTTTCCTACCGGGATGCAGGTATAGCTTGCCAGCAGAATAACCGGATCCATCATCGACCGGTGGTTGCACTCAACCATAACCGGGTTCTGAGGCCAAAATCCTTCCCAGTGGACCGAAATCTTTAGGATTCGTAAGGCAAGCCGGCACCATCTTTGCCGGATCCGGAGTGCGTGGCTCAGATCGTCTCCACTCCAAACCCTCCTTAATAAAATGACGGATAGATACATACCCATCGTAGCCAATACAAGCGCCATTCGGCTATATGCTCTTATTCCTTCCAAAGCCTGTGCTGCATACCTTCTTGCAATAAAGTTAAAAATCTCTCCCGATAAGTATCTTTGGATATGAACATGAAGGAATTATTAGCTTCCTATCCCCGGCAAGGAAGGTTGCATTGGATTGGCACGCGCCCGTTACCCCGGGGAGAGGTCCTCTCCGTGGAAAAGGTAGAGATTACCGTTTCGGAAGGTATAGTAGGGGATCATTATCAGGGACGTAGCAAGCAGCGACAGGTGACATTAATCCAATGGGAACACCTGGATGTGGTGGCCCGTTTGATGCAGGTGGATCAGGTCGATCCGGCATTATTGCGAAGAAACCTGGTTGTCGCCGGGATCAATGTGCAAAGTCTGATACAGAGCCGCTTCCGGATCGGCGAAGTCATCCTGGAAGGAACCGGTGCCTGTCATCCCTGTTCCCGTATGGAGGAAAATTTGGGCCCCGGGGGCTATCAGGCCATGCGTGGTCATGGAGGCATAACCTGTAAGGTAATTTCTTCCGGAATCGTCCACCTGAATGATCCCGTCATTTGGTTGGAATATCCGGACAGGGCATCAAAAAAAACTGACTGAATCTACTTTTTTGCTTTTGATACGTTATACTATTATTCGTCATCGTTTTGGTCACCTCCCAGCAATGGGCGGATTAGCCGTATTTGCCAAAACGATAACCAATGCATACTTCCTCGTATGAAATCCGGGTTAATCACCTGGAAGAAGCCGAAAAGTTTTATCGATTCATCCTGCAGATCAAAGGGAAAAGACAGAAAGGTAAACGTTACTTATTTAAACTTTCGGAACTAGAGATATATCTCTCTGAGAGGAAAGAAGGAATTATAGGGAATATATTTCCCGAGATTATCATTGCTGTTAGTCATTTGGAATATTATTATGCGCGTTACAGGGCACTGGATCCCCGCTTGGTGATTCGTGGAATGTATGAGATTCCCGGACAATTTACCACCCTGGATCCCTTTGGTAATCGTTTGGTTTGGGTTCAGAAATAGCAATGCCTTCCATCTTGAGAACGGAAGGCATTGGGAAGTTGTTTGAAGGTTTGCACTTACTTGTCTACCTTAAAAGGTATCAGGAGCTGGTTGTTTTTAATGGTATATTTCCCGGTTGTCAATTGACAGTTCTTGGTGCCGTCATCCATTTTCAGGCTTAGATTACTACCTTCCTTGAGGAGACTGATGGATTGATTATTCCATGTCTTTGGAAAATTGGAGAAAGTCATAATGTGGGTATTAAAATCCAGCTTTCCATCAATTTTTAGACGGTCAGGCATGTCTTGAAAACTGCTTTCTACCAGGATGCAATATTCGTCGCCATTAATGATCACGCAGATCAAAGTGCGTCCGAATGGTTTGCTTTCAGGTAAGTGATTGGCTGAAAATAGTTGGCTAATTGCAATCAACGAAATAATGATGAATTTCATGACGAATTTATTTTAATCGTTAATATTTGATGATTTCAGATCGTTCTGAAAAATCTATTTCTGAATGAACATTTGGTTGCTTTAATACCTGCCTGGCCAACTCATTGAATCCGGAAGATAAACCTGTTAATATGGATTCTATTTCGGCACAGATCCGTTCACCGCCCAATTCATGAATTCAGATTTTTTTCCAGAAAGCATCCCGCGTTCCGGCAGGTGCAAGAGTGGGTTTGGGGAAGAACACTGCTGCGGATTTTGATGGCTAAAAATTTCAAATTTGTTCTGTTTAATAGGCTTGAAAAATATTCCGCTACGGCACATTTCTGTTTCAGTATCATGCACTTCACTTCGTCGCCGTTCCATGCTATGCCTCCTTAGTGAAGCCTTGCTCCTATCGCATAAATGCGCCTCGCTACGAATTCTATTGCATGATTTAGGTTTAAATTGGGTCAAAATAGTAAGAGGCTGATTCGAAGGAATCAGCCTGCATTTTCATGTAGTTATTGTGCCATATAATATCAGGGGGCGCAGTTTGCGCGTTACGGAGAACATTGCTTAGCGCCAGAGACCGATGATAGCACCCATCAAAAGGAGTGAGACCAGCATAAACCCTCCGTTGATCAAGATGTAACGCAGCGATTTCTGTTCAAATAAAGCGACAATGGAAATTCCGGCAAAAACCCAGATGCCGGCAAGGAATCCTGCTATTGCTCCCCAGCTAACATCAGTCTGTTGTGCACATTCTGCAGGACAGGAAGCTGGAGAATCGGCTAAAAACATACCAAGATTGACAGCCATGATCAAGGAGAGGATCAGTGACCACCCAAAGATTTTGGATTTGTTACCGGCCCGTACCTTTTCTTCAGTAAGGCCATTTTCTTTCATCCAGGCCTTACCAAACAGAGCAGGAGAATACCAGACACCCCCTAGGATAAACGATGAAACGCCAGCTACCAGAATAGCCAGCCAATTGATAGAACTCGGATCCATAATGCTAAATATTTAAATGATCAATTTGATTTCGTTTGCATGAAAGGAAGGGAGTAAGATCTGAAATGAAGTTATTTAGGTATTTTTCTGCTTCAAATTAAGATGGTACGAAATTGAACATCAGCCGAATAAAACGGGATATTTTGCCGACGAAGCAGGCTGGAGTCAAAACCTTTGCAGTCAATGATATTGCATTTCGATTGGTTTTGATTCCCTTCTTTGGCATTGCCATACCTCTCCTTTCCGGTATGGTTCCTTATGCTGCATTTAATTTGTGGCAAGTCAAGCTGAGTTATCTTTTCACGATAGGTATTGCCTTAATTGTCTACGAAGGCAACCGTTTATTGCTTTTTACGCTTCGCAGCTATTTTGACTGGTTTGAGAAGCCCATGCGCAAAATTCTGGCACTATTACTGGTCGTTCCATTTTATACGCTGCCGGTGAGCATCCTGTTGCTGGTATCCTGGTATCTCGTCTTCCGGCAACCGGTAGATTGGGAGATGATTAAAGTTAATGCGCTTGCAATACTGGTCTGTGTTCTTTTTGTTGTGCATGTCTACGAAACGGTATTCCTTGTTAAGGAAGCTGAATCAGAAAAACTGGCTCGGGCTAATGAAGAGAAAGTCCGGGCTAAAGCGGAGCTGGAAGCATTGAAGAGCCAAATTGATCCGCATTTTATGTTTAATTCCCTGAATACATTATCCCATTTTATCGAGCATAATCCGGGCAAAGCAAAGGAGTTCAACGATCATCTGGCTGAAGTATACCGATACCTATTGCAAAATAAACAACGGGAACTTATTCCACTGGACGAAGAAATCCAATTTGTGCGGAATTATTTTGAATTATTGACTATCCGTTACGAACAAGCCATCCAATTGGATATTGATTTTCCCCAATACGATCCGGCAGATTATTTGTTGCCTCCGATCTCCATTCAGTTACTGATAGAAAATGCTGTGAAGCATAATGATTTTTCGGATGAAAAGCCTCTGCGGATTGCGATAAATTTTAATAAGGAAGAGCTGCAAATTACCAATCAATACCGCCCAAAGCAGTTTGTTCGAAACTCCTCCAGGATAGGCTTGCAAAATCTCGATGAGCGTTACCGGATTACAGTGGGTAAACCCATTCACTGGTTCGTTTCAAAAGATTTATTTTGGGTGTCTTTACCTCTGATAAAATGGTAATAAATGCAAATTTGGGTCATTGAAGATGAAAAGCCAGCAGCAGCCCGTCTGGTCAGGATGCTGAAGGAAATTGAACCGGGCATCGACATACGGTTCATACTTCATTCCGTTCAGGTTTCAATTTCGCATTTTCTGGAAGAGGAACCGCCACAGCTTCTGTTTATGGATATTGAACTCACCGACGGTTTATCATTTCAGATATTTGATCAGATACAAATACCCTGTCCCATTATTTTTACGACGGCTTATGACGACTATTGGCAACAGGCGCTGAAGCATTATGGGCTGGATTATTTGTTAAAGCCAGTAAAAAAAGAAGAATTAATCCGGGCGTTTGAAAAATATCATCGCTTGCAAAATCATTTTATCGGATCATTAGAACGATTTATTGCCCAATATCAGAAGCCCGTTGAGGAAAGATATAGAAAAAGAATCCTGACCAAGTTAGGAAATGAATACGTTTCTCTCACCGTTGAGGAAATCGCCTATTTTTTTGCGGAACAAAAAATGGTTTGCCTGATAACCAATGACGGGAGAAAGTATTTAATGGATCAGTCCTTAAGTGATTTGGAAAACGAGTTTGACCCGGAACATTTTTACCGGCTGAACCGAAAATACCTGGTCCACAGGAAGGCCATTTCCAGGGTAAAGGCCTGGGGACGCGGTAAATTATTGATAGATCTGTTCCCGGACCCTGGTGACGATGTCTCGGTCAGTCAGGAGCTTGCCGGTAAATTTAAAGCCTGGTTGGACAACTAAATCATAAGTTAAGTCATCCATGTATTGATGATCCAATGAATACAAGGTTCTTTTAATGATCCATTGAATCTTGGTAAAGCTTTATTATTTTAATAACTTATAAAGCATTCAAGAGGCAATCCCAATAGGGGATTTGTGTCATTCATTCCTGACTAAATCAATACTTCATGACTAAAAGAGATCTGATTGCGGCAATACGCAATCTCCGGCGAAGAAAAGGCACCGCATTACTCAATATTTTTGGCCTGACGCTGGGCATTACGGTTTTTCTCCTCATCACCCAATACGTTCGGTTTGAGACCAGTTACGATCAGTATTATCCGGACAAAGACCGCATTTACCGAATTGGTTTGGAACAATATCAAAATGGGGAATTGGTGCAGGCCAGTGCGGAAAATTATCCGGCACTTGGTCCGGCCATGTTGAAAGAATTTCCTGAAGTGGAGGCATATACCCGCTTATACAACCTCGGTGCCAAGAATAACATTGTCGTAACCTACGAGGATGGTCAGAACAAAATTGCTTTTAAGCAAAAGCGCTTTTTATATGCCAGCGAATCGTTTTTGAATCTGTTTGGATATGCCATGGAAGCGGGAGATGCCTCATCAGCGCTCCGGGATCCTTTTAAAACGGTCCTTTCGGAAAGTACGGCACAGAAGTACTTTGGGAGCGACAACCCAATTGGCAAATATGTGCGGATGCAGGATGACGATTTCAATAATGAGCTTTATGAAGTGACCGGAGTCGTCCAGGATGTTCCGGCGAATTCTCATTTGAAATTTGATGTTCTGGTTTCTTACAGCACATTATTCAGCCGTTACCAGGGATCGGCAAGGGCAAGAGCCCGGTTTGATGAAAGCTGGCAGCGCAAGGATATGTACACTTATGTCAAGCTTCGGGAAGGTGCCGATGCCAGAGCCATGGAAGCTAAACTGCCTGCGTTAGTCAACAGATCCATTCCTGATTTGCTGGCGCAGAACCGGGAAGAACATCTGCTTGTACAGCCGGTAACGTCCATCCACCTGACCTCGTCGCTAAACAACGAACCTGAACTCAATGGAAATGGTCGGACCGTCTCATTTCTTGGGCTGATCGCCTTGTTTGTTTTGGTGATTGCTTACATCAACTACATCAATATATCTACGGCAAGATCTGTTGAAAGGGCAAATGAAGTGGGCGTTCGAAAAGTATTAGGGGCAAACCAGCGACAATTATGGATCCAGTTTTTAACCGAATCTTTGTTGATTAATGGCTTTGCACTGGTTCTTGCCACTGGGTTTTATGCTTTGTTTTTTAAATCATTCAGCCGGCTGGTTACAAATTTGCCCGATGAGCAATTTGGCGGATATGCACTGTGGTACCAGGGTTATTTTGTTTGGCTGATTTTGGGACTACTATTTGGGGGGACGCTTTTATCTGGTTTATACCCGGCATTTGTTCTCTCCCGGTTTAAGCCCATCCGCATTCTGGGTAAATCAATGGAGTCCGGCCAAAAAGGGAATTCGCTACGAAAGGGGCTGGTGCTATTTCAGTTTGCCGTATGTATTGCATTGATCGTTGGGACCATGATCGTGTACGGGCAGATGAAATTTATGCTGAATCAGGATCTGGGATTTAATGGCAGTCAAATCGTCGTGATCGAACAACCGGGGGTGTCCGCTAATCCGCAGACCAGGACACGTAACATTAAAAACTTCAAGACGGAAGTGGCCCGTAATAATGCGATCTCCGATGTGATGAGTACGCTGGTTATACCAGGAAGAAAGATGCGGTGGAAAGTTAATGTCCGCAGGTTTCAGGATCAACCGGAGCAAGCACATGCCTTCAATTACAATTTGATCGATGCGCATTTCATCGAAGGTTTTGATATGCAGTTGTTAGCAGGTCGGAATTTTTCGGAGGACATTGCCACGGATGCGGATACGGCGTGCATCATTACTCAATTAGCCAGTCAATTGCTGGGCTATCAAAATCCGGATGATGCCATTGGACAGACCATAACTTCGGATGATCTTGGCGCAAGCAGAATCATTGTAGGGGTGGTCAATGACTATCACCAGGAGTCGTTACGCAGTGACGTTCAGCCCACGCTCTTCCTGTTGGACGATTACGCAGAATATTACCTCATGCGTGTGAAGGCTGGAAACCTCCAGCAAACCATTGCATTTATTGAGTCCGAATGGAGTAGCCGGTTCCCCGGGAGTCCATTTCAGTATTTTTTTCTCGATGATTATTTCAATGCGCAATACCAAAATGAGCTGAGATTTCAGAAGCTGTCCTTCATTTTTGCGTTTTTGGCTATCCTGGTGGCGTGCCTTGGATTATTTGGCTTGTCGGCATTTATGGCTCAGCAGCGTGTGAAGGAAATCAGTGTCCGTAAAGTGCTGGGCGCTGACGTTGGACAATTGATCCTTCTATTGACGGCGGATTTTGCCAAAATCATTTTGGTAGCAAATGTATTGGCCTGGCCAGTCATTGGATGGCTGATGCACAAGTGGCTGCAGGGATTTTCACTGCGGATACCGTTACATATCTGGTATTTTCTGGTGGCAGGAATTATTGTAATGCTCCTTGGAGCCCTTACCGTTTTCTTTCATGCCTGGAGAGCGGCGAATGCAAATCCTGCTGAAGTATTGGCGGGAGAATAGTGCTCTTCTAATTTAAAGGTACTGCGAGTTGGTCTGGGTATTCCCTGCTTAAAGGAGGTATAGGTTGTCCCTGAATTTTAATACCTTGATTTCCGAAATTTTAGAAAGAAAATAATTGATTTCGGGATGAAAGGATTTAAGTGGAGTTTACTCCTTTGCGTTGCCCTTTGGGGAAATGTGGTTGCTGCTCAGGACCACGTGGAGAGAATAGACCGTGGAATTCGTATTACCTATCCGGCCGCATCCGAACAGGGCCCTGACTGGCTGCAATTACAGGTGGTTAACAGCCAGATTATCCGGGTCACAGCTGGAAAAGCGGGAACTTCTGTCGATGCCCATCGGGACCTTGTCGTTTTGCCTGGAGTAGAAGAACAGGTGCAATGGAACCTTGAAGATTCTGACGGAAAGATCCTGCTCAAAACCGACTCACTATGGGTGGAATACAATCATCAAACCGCCCGGTTGCGTTTTCTGGACTCCAGAGGTCACGAATTGTTACGCGATACGGATGGAGACTCCCGTACTTTTCAGCCGATAGACATCGAAGGGGAGCCATTTCAAGCCATCCAACAAAACTTCCATCAGTCTGAGGGTGAAGCATTTTACGGTCTGGGACAGCACCAGGCTGGATGGACTAATTATGCCGGAACGCAGGTTGAATTGGCCCAGAACAATACCGAAGTAGCGGTCCCTTTCCTGATCTCGAGCCGGAGCTACGGGATCTTGTGGGACAACTATTCGACCACGCGGTTTCTTGATGTCCGGGACTTTCAATCCCTCACTTCCCTAAAATTGTTTGATAAAAATGGACAGCAAGGTTGGTTGACTGCCACCTATGCCAATAAAAACACCAATGCAACATTTGTGGTAAAACCGGAATCGGACATCCAATACGATTTCCTGCCCGACATGCGCAATTTTCCGGCGGAAGCCCCCATGGGACAAAGCAAAGTCACCTGGGAAGGATCGTTGGCGTCACCCCATACCGGCACACATCTGTTTCAATTTAAGTATGCCGGCTATGTCAAGTTATGGATCGATGGGAAGCTATTGGTGGACCGGTGGCGTCAAGCCTGGAATCCGGCTACTTTAATACTCAAGGTTGATTTGAAAGCTGGCAAGCCTACTCCGGTGCGCATTGAGTGGGACCCGGACGGTGGTGAATCTTACCTGACGATGCGCTGGCTACCTCCTGCCCCGGATCCACATACCTTTAGCATCGCTTCGGAGGCAGGTTCTATCTTATCCTATTATTTTATCGCGGGTTCGAACCCGGACCAGATTATCCACCAATACCGGAAGATCAGCGGCAAGGCACCCATCATGCCCCTCTGGGCGTATGGATTTTGGCAAAGCCGCGAAAGGTATAAGACCCAGACGGAACTGATGAATACCGTTCGGACCTTCCGTAGCCGCAAAATACCGCTCGACAATATCGTTCAGGACTGGTCCTACTGGAAACAGGATGAATGGGGTAGTCAGGAATTTGATGCAAGCCGTTTTCCGGATCCGGACGGGATGATCGATAGTCTGCATTCGATTTACCACGCTCATTTTATGATTTCCGTATGGCCCAAATTTTACGAAGGCATTCCGGCTTACGATGCATTTAATAAAAAGCATTGGTTGTATCCCCGCAATATTGCTAAACAGACCCGGGACTGGATAGCCCAGGGTTATACTTCGACATTTTACGATGCTTTCAATGCCGAGGCCAGGGAAGGATTCTGGCAATTGTTACGGACCAAATTGTTTGAGAAGGGTGTTGATGCCTGGTGGCTGGATGCGACAGAGCCGGATATCCACAGCAATGCTACCATGGAAGAAAGAAAACGATTGATGTCGCCCACGGCCCTTGGTCCTGGCGGTGCTTATTTTAATGCGTACCCAATCATGAATGCCCGAGGGATCTATGAAGGTCAGCGCAGGGATAGCCCTGGACAACGGGTATTTATTCTTACCCGTTCGGCATTTGCAGGACAGCAACGCTATGCAGCTGCGACCTGGAGTGGCGATATTGCCTCTCGCTGGCATGATTTTAAAGATCAGATTCCAGCCGGCATTAATTTTTCATTATCCGGCATCCCATATTGGACCATGGATATCGGTGGCTTTGCTGTAGAACGCAGGAACGAACATGCACAAGGCGAGGCGCTGGAGGAATGGAGAGAAATGAATGCCCGCTGGTATCAGTTCGGTGCCTTTTGTCCGTTGTTTCGCTCCCATGGCCAATATCCCTTCCGGGAAATTTATAACCTGGCGCCGGAGGATCATCCGGCTTATCAGGCCATGTTGGGTTATGCAAAGTTGCGTTACCGGCTGATGCCTTATATCTATTCGGTCGGTGCCCGTGTGTACCTGGAGGATTATACGATAATGCGCGGATTGATCATGGATTTTGGCAGTGACCCGAATGTCAGGGATATTGGCGACCAATACCTATTCGGTCCCAGTATACTGGTTAACCCGGTGACCGATTATAAAGCCCGCAAACGGAATGTTTATTTGCCCGCGGGCGCGAAATGGTTTGACTTTTACACCGGAGAATTCCATGCAGGCGGTCAATATCAAATGATGGAAGCCCCGTTGGATCATATGCCTTTATTGGTGCGAAGCGGTTCCATTATTCCGGCCGGACCGGCTATGGAATACACCACGCAGCGACCTCAGGATACGCTGTATATCCATGTATACACCGGTCAGAATGCCCACTTCAATTTGTACGCTGATGATGGTAATTCTTACGCTTATGAAGGAGGTGTTTATTCCATCATTCCAATGGATTATGATGAGGCGTCCGGAATCTTGAGGGTCGGGGATAAAGTTGGAGGGTTTTCGGGCGATTTAGCGGAACGATTTCTAAAGGTTGTATGGATTACACCGCGCCACGCGAGCGGATTTATGCAGGTGCCTAAGGGCAGGGCAAAAAAGTATCGCGGCAAGACGATCACCTTTGAAAAACCTAAATCCTTTTGACCATGAAGCGCAGAAATTTTCTGAAAACGACCGGTTTGGGTGCAGGATTATTCACCATCGTTCCACGCCATGTCTTAGGTAAAGGGTGGGTAGCTCCCAGTGATCAGTTGACTAAGGCCATCATTGGCGTTGGCGGAATGGGCACCGGACATATCCAGTACGAAGGCCGCTTGGTTGCAATATGTGATGTAGATGCCAATCACCTGGCTAAAGCTAGTGAGATAGCTGGTCCACAGGTGAAAACATTTCACGATTTCAGAGAGTTGTTGGCGTTGCCGGAGGTAGATGTCGTACATATCGCTACCCCTCCGCACTGGCATGGATTGATCTCCATTGCTGCAGCCAGGGCTGGAAAGGACGTCTGGTGTGAAAAACCGATGACGCGTACCATCGGTGAAGGTCAGGCGGTAATCCGGGCGATTCAGGAATATGGAAGGATGTTCCGGTTAAACACCTGGTTCCGGTTTGAATCGAACTTTTATGGTATGGGGGTGCCGGTTGCTCCCATTAAAAAATTAGTGGATAGCGGTGTTTTTGGATGGCCGCTTAAAGTCACGTTGAATGCCGCGACCGGGTTCAACTGGAAGTTTTACTGGCAAGGTAAAACCAACCTGGTTCCTGAGCCAGTGCCCGCCGAGCTGGATTACGACTTCTGGTTGGGTCCAGCATCCTACAAACCCTATCATCCGCACCGGGTGCATGGATCATTCCGCGGATATTGGGATTATGACGGTGGAGGCCTTGGAGACATGGGACAGCATTATCTTGATCCGGTTCAGTTTCTGTTGAAAAAAGATGATGAAAGTCCGGTTACCATTGAAATCGATGCTCCTCAGCAACATTACGATGCGGTAGGTACCTGGCGGAGAATAACTTTTACGTATGCTGATGGCTGCCAGATCGTTCTGGATGGCGCAAATGACGACATCCGTGCACCTTTTCTGGAAGGACCCGGCGGGAAACTGTATCCGGGCCTGAAAGCGGATAATCTGGAAGTTGATAAATTGTTGGCGTATTTACCGGACCCACCGCCGGTGATCACTAAATTTTCCGATGCAGTGCGATCCAGACGGAAGTTTGCACTGAATGAAATGAATGGGCACCGGTCCTGTACGTTAGTGAACCTGGGTAAAATTGCATTGCGCCTGGGACGGGATCTCACTTTTGATTCATCGGATCAGCGATTTATTGACGACCCGGGAGCAAATGCATTACTGGATCAACCGATGCGCGGAAAATGGAAAATGGAATTGTAATGAAAAGACGCTGCAAAATATATTGCGGGGTGTGTATGCACCTCATGTTCCTGGTACTACATCCTTTATGGAGTCAGGCCCAGGAGCATTGGCCCGCAGACTACTGGGTATCCCGCTGGTTGGACCGGCTCCCAGCCGGGAATAAGCACCAGTTGGATGGGATGCTCAGTGAGTTTTTCAATGGTGGATCAGCCAATGTGAATGCATTGATCAGCAATCATTTGGTGAAGGCCAAATTGGTAACCACGCCATTGGACTATGCAATAACCTCCCTCTTCAGATATACAGGTCAAGCTGACCATGAGGTGGAGCGTTCCTTGTTGATCAATGCATTGGTTAATCAGTGGGATGCCATCCAGGCGCTTCCCGTCAAAAAGTATTTGTTACAGGAAATGCAGTTTGTCCACGATGCACGTCTTGCTCCGCTTATTGCACAGAGTTTGGGTAATCAGGAACTCCGGCAGGACGCTATTCTGGCCATGGTTGGATATCCGGACAGGAAGCTGAATAAGTTGATAAAAAAAGGACTCAAAGCGGGCGATCCGGACATCTGGATATGGGCCTCTTCCCATGCACAGGAGCAATTCCACCCTTTGCTTTGGAAAAAATATCAAAAAGCAGAAGGGGAGCAAAAGGAGCTGTTTCTCAAGACCCTTGCCCTGCAGGGGAACCCAAAGGACAGCCTTGAGATGAGTAAGCTCTCAGCAGTTTATCCGGGAATGGTGCTGCATTATTTGGAGCGGGTTGATGCTCATTTTTTTCCGGTATCTACGGCCAATGCTTTGATTGGTGCTGGTGATGCAACCGGCGAAATCAAGTGCCAGGCGATGCATGAATTATTTTTAGCCAGGCCGCTCTACGCATTTAACAAATATGGCCAATGGGTCCTGGAAGGGCCATGCGGTGCGACGATTGAGGGTGATCTTACCAGATCAGCGATGAAGTCCCTGGATGATGCCATCCAACACAAGTTTATTTCGGATTCTTCCGACTCCAAAAAACAGCGTGGCTGGATCCGAATTTTAGCCGGTAGGGGAGGATTTTCCAATGCCCGGTTTTTAAAAAGTCTGACCGGGAAGGAGGACCCGGATGTCCGGATAGATGCTTTGCTGGCCTGGTCCCGGGTGGCAGGTGCGGAATCAATGCCTTACCTAACCGACTGGTTCTTCCATACCCGGGATTCTCTGCGGCAAGAGGTTGCATGGCCATTGATCCGTGAATATACCGATGGAGGTAATATGAAGTCCCTGGCAGACCGGATTGCCTTCTTAACCCCGCATTTTCGAATCAAACTTCTTGATTTGATCTCAGATCGTCAAGCCGGTGCATGTTTCTCCCAGGTCTATTACCAAACCCAACAGAATGATACGGCGGTCGCGCGTCAAGCCTGGCGCACACTCGCTGTTATCGCAGAACCACAACACGATGCTTTAATGCATGCACTGATCCGTGAAGCGCCAGATAACATACAGTCTGAGGTAGCGGAGAGTTTGCTTAACACGTTGCATTCTACCGAGGAAAAAGAAAATAATTGGAAATGGATTAAAGAGAACCTGGACGCAAATGTGGTGATTGCATTGATGATACAACATAGTGAGGAGGCCTATGCCCAAAAGGTTATTGATCATCTTGAGCAGAATCCGGCGCTGACAACCAGGCCGTTGGTTAAAATGCTGCTTGAGCAACGAGAGGAGGAAGCCTTGCGTGTATTATTGTGGATTGCCGTGCACCACGAAACCATGCGTACGATGGTCATGGATGAAGCGGTTCCCCAAGTGAGGAGGATTATTTCCGGCGCTGAATCCCAGCGGTTATGGCTGGTGGATTGGCTGGAGGCCTCCCACTCCCAACATGAGCGGGATGTAGTATTCCAACAACTGGGTAATCTGCCCGGATGGAGCACCTTCAAAACGTTAACGGACTACTTTACTGAAGATAACCTTAAATCATTGGCCTATATCCGGGCAGTGGCTGGTGTATGCCTGCCCGCCCAAGATCATGAAGGTCTCAGTGGTCAACTTGTTAAGCAAACCCTTCAACAGCTTCTTCCGGAGGCTGAACAAATGGATCACCAGGAATCCTCCGCCATCGAAACGTATCTTAATGAAATGCCCCAAGGAGATGCTTTCCAGGAGCTTTTTAATGGAATCGATCTGACTGGATGGCAAGGTTGGTTTGCAGATCCCTATACACTCAAAAAACTCAGTGTTGCGGAGAAAAAAATACGTCAGGAGGAGGCAGACCAGAAGATGCAGCAGCATTGGAAGGCGAAAGATGGGATGATCGTGTTTAGCGGTGAAGGCGCTAACCTGGTAACAAAAAAATGGTACAAGGATTTTGAGTTACATGTAGACTGGAAGATCACGAAGGATGGTGATAGTGGGATTTATCTACGGGGTTATCCTCAGGTCCAGATCTGGGATACCAGCCGGGTAGATGTGGGAGCTCAGGTCGGATCCGGAGGTTTGTACAACAACCAGAGAGGATTCTCGACCCCTTTGACTGTAGCAGACCGTCCCGTAGGTTCCTGGAATCATTTTTTTATACGTATGCTCGGGGACCGGGTCACGGTATACCTGAACGATGTAATGGTGGTTAATGACGTGGCATTGGAAAACTATTGGGATCGCAATCTGCCGGTCCTGGCTGAAGGCCCCATTGAATTGCAGGCGCATGGTACCGATCTCGCATTCAGGGACCTGCTGATCCGTGAAATTGATCCGGTTTCCTACACGCTCACCCAGGAGGAAATTGACCATGGTTATCAGGCATTGTTCAATGGTATGAATCTGGATAATTGGATCGGAAACACCACGGATTATCAAGTTCGCGATGGTGTTATCGACGTGGATCCTTCCCGTGGTGGGGAAGGTAATCTGTACACGGTGGACACCTTCAGTAACTTTTCTTTGCGCTTTGAATTTCAACTTACACCAGGAGCCAATAATGGGATTGGCATCCATACGCCATTGACGGGGGATGCTGCCTATGTAGGCAAAGAAATTCAGGTCCTCGATAATACGGACACCATATACGATAAACTCCAACCTTACCAATATCATGGTAGCGTCTATGGGGTTATTCCAGCGAGACAAGGATATCTTAAAG
>ERZ795053.1567-NODE-1567-length-28951-cov-7.063815_pt1 | contig 28951 bp, 22 predicted proteins | sample MGYA00375137_ERZ795053 | MGnify/ENA primary metagenome ERZ795053 (study PRJEB30182, sample SAMN05720284) | activated sludge metagenome | isolation source: Anaerobic digester | place: Hong Kong | collected 2014-12-17 ...
ACAGGGTCCGTCATTACAGAGATTGACCTGCATATGAGCGGCAAAGGTTCCGGTTGCCAACCGAATCCCTTTCACCCTGATCCGTTCCTCACAATAATCCAGCAAGGCTTTGGCCGCCTCCGGGTCTTCTGCCTCAGAAAAACTTGGCCGCCGTCCTTTGCGGGCATCACCGTACAGCGTAAACTGACTGACCATGAGCATTTCTCCGCCGGTGTCAAGCAGGGACAGATTCATTTTGCCTTGCTCATCCTCAAATATGCGCAAATTCATAATCTTGTCCATCATGTAATCTGCATCCTGGCAGTCATCGCCTTTCTTAACTGCCAGCAAAACCAGCAGTCCCGGTCCGATACGGGCAGTCTCCCGGTTGTCGACCACTACGCTGCTGTGCAAACATTTTTGTATTACAGCCCGCATCTACTCACCTCTTATCTCTCCCGGCAATACTCTTCTAACTTCAATGACATCCTTGACTTTCTGGATTCTCTGTTTCACAGCGGTAAGGTGTCCCATGTCCATGACTTCCAGCTTCAAATTGAGCAAAGCCAGTCCATTCTTGGTAACCCTGGAAAACACAGAATTTATCTGTATTCTGGTATCAGCGATAACATTCATGACATCGGTCGTCAGGCGCGGGCGATCCATGGCCTTGACCTCCAGTTCCACCACATAAACACCGATTTCACTGGCCCACTCCACTTCCATGACCCGATCCTTCTCATTGCGCAGGTAGTTGATTAGATTGGGACAGTCGCGGCGATGGACGGATACGCCCCGGCCTCTGGTTATGTAACCCAGCACTTCGTCACCGGGCAAGGGATTGCAGCAGTGGGCCAGTCTTATCACTACATCATCCACACCTTTGATCTTCAGGGAAGATGTCTCACGATCACGGTGTACTCCGGTGGTCTGCGGAACATTTAAAACATCGTCCAGTTGAATATTCTCAAAGAACATTTCCTTCATTTTATTGATCACCTGATTGACGGTGATGCTGCCGTCTCCCAGGGCTGCATACAGGTCATCCGCCTTGTTGAGCGAGAACCGGGCTCCTACTTCCAGCATTTTGCATTCTTTCATCAGTTCCCGCGGATCAAGATGCTTTTTCTTGAGTTCCAGTTCCAGCGTGTCATGACCTTTGAGAATATTCTCCTCCCGTTTTTCCCTCTTAAACCAATGTTTGATCCGACCTCGGGCAGAAGAGGTCTTGACGAAATTCAGCCAGTCGGCGGTAGGTCCATTGGACTGTTTGGAGGTCAGTATTTCTACGATATCGCCATTGGCTAGTTGAAAATCGAGCGGTACAATACGTCCATTCACCTTGGCCCCGATACACTTGTGTCCGACTTCAGTATGAACCCGGTAGGCAAAATCCACCGGGCATGAGCCTTTGGGCAGTTCAAATACCGCTCCCTTGGGCGTAAAAACAAACACCGTGTCTTCGAACAGATCAATTTTTAATGATTCCATGAACTCGCCGGTATCTTTGATATCCTGCTGCCACTCCATGATCTGGCGCAGCCAGGCCAATTTTTCATCAAACTTTTTATCTTTCTCGCCGGTAATGCCTTCCTTGTACTTCCAGTGGGCCGCAATGCCCGACTCAGCGGTACGATGCATTTCCCAGGTTTTGATCTGCACTTCAAAGGGCTCTCCGCCCTGGCCGATCAGCGTCGTATGTAAAGACTGATACATATTGGGCTTGGGGGTGGCGATGTAATCCTTGAAGCGCCCCGGCAAGGGTTTCCACATGGTATGAATGATCCCCAGCACACCGTAACAATCGCGTACATGTTCAACAATAACCCGGATGGCAATCTTGTCATAGATCTCGTCAATGCCTTTGTTTTGTTTCAGCATTTTTTTATAGATGCTGTATATGTTTTTGGGACGTCCGGCAATATCACCCTGGATGCCGATTTGATCGAGTCCCTTTGCGATGCGCTGGATCAGTTCGTGAACATAGGCTTCCCGATCTTTGCGTTTGGTCTTGAGGCGGCGGGCAATTTCGTAGTACATCTCTGAATCAAGATAAAGGAAAGCCAGATCTTCCAATTCCCATTTAAACTTAAAGATTCCCAGGCGATGAGCCAGCGGTGCAAAGATATCCATGGTTTCCCGGGAGATTTCTTTTTGCTTGTGCTCGGGTTGATATTGAAGAGTACGCATATTATGCAGGCGATCTGCTAGTTTGATCATGATCACCCGGATGTCTTTGGCCATGGCAATGAACATTTTCCGCAGGTTTTCAGCCTGGGCTTCTTCCCGGGAACTGAATTCGATGCGGCTCAATTTGGTGACTCCCTCAACCAGCAAGGCAATTTCTTCTCCGAATTCTTCCTGCAGATCAAGAAAACTGTAGGCAGTATCTTCAATTACATCATGTAAAAGGGCAGCACAAATCGAAGCCGTATCCATTTCAATTTCGGTAAGAATCATGGCTACCTCAACCGGGTGAATGATATACGGCTCACCGGAAATCCGCTTTTGCCCCCCATGCGCAGCCTCAGCGTAACTGTAGGCTTTGGTGATCAAGTCGAAGTTGGCATTGAGGTCATATTGTTTAATTCGGTCCAAAATGACTTGTGGTCCCAATTACATCACCATACCAGTATATTTTTGCACCATTGTACGCCAGCGTTCCCATTGCTCTTTCTCTTTTTTTCCTTCTTGAAAATAGGGCGACGATTCTGGCCGTAATGCGTCTTTGGCAGTGGAATGAAAGTTTATTGCCATAATACTACCGCTTTTCTGGCACTGGCACAAGTCCAGATCAGTCATTATGCGCAAAGCCGCGGAGAGCTCCAGACGGCTGATTTCACTGCCTACATCACGGTTCAGCCGGGTCAACAAGGCTGCTTCCTCCAGCCGCAGCGCTTTACCACTCCCGGCAGCAGCCAACGTGTGCCAGATAAGCCCCAGCCGGGAAGGTTCCGGATAGATACGCTGTAAATAGCTGTCGTTGCGGTCCAGGTCGGCAGCAGTAAAACCCACTTGCAGGGGCAGTTCCAAATTGTCCACATAATCAGCCACTGCTGCCAGCTCACAGCAGGCAAAAGGGCTGTCCAGCAAGGTAAATGCATCGATCCTGCCCAATTGACCGGCCCCTGGCGGATGGGTGCCATCCACCAGCAAAAGCCCGGTCCGGTTGTTGCGAAAGCGCTGGCGGATGCTGCGGCGTAGATCGGGCGCAATGTTTCCGGCTTCCACTGCTGCGCGGGGATGTTGTTGCAAGACTGTATTAACGGACGCCGGCCGATTCACGTAGATGACATGGCGTCCTGTCCCCTCCCGCTGGTCCTGACTTATCTGGAAATGCAGGCGGGGATTGAGTTTGACAGCCAACCGATGAAGATCCGGTTGTTGCCATCCAGCAACCATTTCCTCCGTCTCGGGCCAAAAGCGAACCGCTGTTTTTAGAGAAGATGGCCAGCCTGGCAAATGCAAATCACCTGACTCTCCGGGTGCCGCCAGGTATTCCATAAAAGCCTGGGTGCTCAAATAAATCCTGCTCTCGCCCTGGCGAAACTGCCGCATGATGATCTCCCGGCTCTTTTTTTCCAATTGACCGTGCATCTCCACCAGCAACCCGGCTTTAACCAAGGCTTGCAGCATGACCAGATGTTTTTTCAGGCTGCGCAGGGTGGGATAGATGAAAAGCACCGGATGACCGTTGACCAGTTCATCAATCGTCGTCCGTACTACCGTTTTTAGCTGCTCGGAATACGCATTATCGCCTACTCCCTGATCATCTCTCCAGGCCGGTTTGATATCCCTGATTTTTAACTGCAGGCTGCTGCGCCCTTTAAAGTTGTTCTCAGCCAGATCAAACAGCAGATCCTGTTTGCAGATTTTTAATGCGGGTTTCATCATGTCTGCACCGTTAAAAGCAATGGCATCCAAATGCTTGTCACCGGTTTTGAATTTAAAATGGGCTTCGTTGGCGCCCACCAGCCATAATTCATGCAGCGGACTGCTGCGCAAAACCAGCTTGGGGGAAGGATTGCCTTCCCCAAACGGAGCCAATTGTTCAATTTCATTCCATAGCTCGAGGCTGAGATCGGCTTCATCGACTTCCAGATCAACTGGATATATCTTTTTCCCCAACGCAGGCAGTTCCTGCCCCAACATGTACTCCTGCAAGGCCTGGCAGAAACTGGTCAGCTTGTCTCGGCGCAAACCCAGCCCGGCCGCCATGCGATGGCCGCCGAATCTTTGCAGATGGGAACTGCAGGCTTGCAAAGCGGCATGGAGATCAAAATCTCCGCTGCTGCGGGCGGAGCCCTTGCCCTGCTCTCCTTCCCAGGATATCACGATGGCAGGGCGATGAAACTTGTTGGCCAAACGGGAAGCAACAATGCCGATGACGCCTTCATGCCAATTCTCACCGTTTGCCAGGATAAATCTTTGCGCTTCCAAATCAGGCAGAGCAAGCAGGGCCTGCTCATAAATTGACTCTTCAATCTCCCGACGTTCATCATTCAATCGGCACAATTCTTCCGCCAGCAACCGGGCTTCTTCTGGATTCTTGCTCAACAGCAACGCTACGCTTTGGCGGGCGGAATCAATGCGTCCGGCGGAGTTGAGCCGGGGGGCCAGAATAAAACCGATGTGAACGGCAGTAATGGGCTTGCCGCACAGGCCGGTCTTTTCCAGCAGGGCAATCAAACCAGGCCGGGTCGTGTTTCCCAGCGCGACCAGACCGTATTTCACCAGAATGCGGTTTTCATCCCGCAAGGGCACGATATCTGCCACGGTCGCCAAGGCAACCAGTTCCAGCCAGTCCTGTCCGGGCTCCATTCCCTTTGCGCGCATCAAGGCACAGGCCAGTTTATAACTGACCCCGACACCTGCCAAATTGGCAATAGACGGCAATTGGTCATTCTTGGGATTGATAACCGCATGGGCAGCCGGCTGTTTTTCTGCCGGTGTATGGTGATCGGTGATGATCAAATCCATCCCCAATGAGCGGGCAAGCTCCGCTTCCGCCAGCGAAGAGATGCCGCAGTCAACTGTGATGACGAGATTGCAGCCCCGTTCACTGAGCAGCTGCAGAGCCTCTGCATTCAAACCATAGCCCTCCCGAAAACGGTTGGGCACATAGTAATCAACAGGATAACCCATTCGCTCAAAGCACTCCATTAAAATGACGATGCTGCACACACCGTCGGCATCATAATCTCCGTAAACCACAATTTTTTCCCCGGCCGCCATAGCCTTGTCAATGCGCTCCAGGGCTTGCTTCATCCCCTTCATCTTGAGCGGATCTTCCAGCATGTTCAATTGCGGATATAAAAAACGACTAGCCTGGGCTGCATTTTGATTGCCTCTTTGCACCAACAGGCGTGCCACCGGCAGATTTATATTGAGCTCACGGCTTATTGTGGATGCAATTTCATCGTTATAGGGTTTTAATTGCCAGATACTATGCAAATTTGACCTCCTGTTTCCAGCAGATGAATATCACAGCGATCCGCCGGTATTATTTGATTATATATGAGCGGAGGCAGATTGCGGGAGTTGATTTGGAAAAACTAAAAATTTTTCCTTGCATTGTGACAGTTCCAGACATGTATCCATCATTTCTTCATATATAAATAATGTCTGCACTTGTGCAAATACTGTTTGACAAGCGCCTGGACAAAACAAATTGTGTGGAGGTCGTATGATGGCAGGAACAAGACATCTTTTTCCCGGGGCAAACAGTTGTTACGGTTTTTTTTCTTTCTATGACCAAATCGTGCCGCCCCAGGTTAAAACCAAGGTCATCCTCAAAGGAGGACCGGGAACCGGAAAATCTACTTTTATGAAAAGCATTGCAGACGATTTGGGTTCGCAGCAAATTGAGGCTGAATGCCACTGGTGTTCCTCTGACAACAATTCTCTGGACGCGGTCGTAGGCGGGCATGGCCAGGTTTGTATCCTGGACGGCACTTCTCCTCATGTTGTCGACCCGCGCTATCCCGGGGCGGTGGATCGAATCATTAATCTGGGTGAATACTGGGATGCTTCCTTGCTCAAGAAAAACCGGGCTGACATTGAGAAGCTGACGGATCTGATCGGACTGTCTTTTCAACGGGCTACAACCGTCTGGCAGAATCCAAACTGGCCTTCCGGGAATGGAAATCCTACCTTCAGGAAGCCCGGGACGAGCAAGCAGTCAAACGCAACATTCTGGCGCTGGCGGAAGAATTTTTACAGGATCATCGAGCGGCCGGGGGCAGGCTGCGTCATTTGTTTGCCGGCGCCATCACTCCTGCCGGGATTGCTTCCCAGGCTGAGAGTCTGTTGGAAAGCGATCTGACCGTGCTGGGAGTGAAGGGCAGTCCGGGCGGCGGCGGTAAGGAGCTCATGCGTTATATCTTGACCAGAATTGAGCTGGGCGGGGTCTTCGCTGAAGTCTTTCACTGTCCGTTTGATCCCGAAGAAATTGATATGATCATCATCCCTGACAACAAAACCGCGCTGGTGGATTTCTCATCTGCCGTCATTGATTACGAGACAGCCTGGCCGACGCGCAGGTTTAAGCGTTTTCTTGATTTTGACCAGTTCCTGGATCAGTCTGTACTGGACTCCCGGGCCAAGGCGATTTTTTCCAGCCGGGAACGGTTTGCGGCGGGAATACGGGCAGCAGTCGCGCATATCAAGACGGCCAAGGAGTGGCATGACGAGTTGGAGAGCTTTTATGTGCCGGCCATGGATTTTGAGCGGATCGAGGAGGTTCGGCAGGAACTGCTGACTGAACTGCTGGCGGAACTGCAATAACTGGTAGTGGCTCTGCCGTTCCTGGCATCGTTGCTCACCAGCGCACGGCTGCCGCCTTACCCCCTGCGCTATACTAAAGCATAAACCTCTCGTGACGGTTTTCTGTTTGGGCTCTGCCATTGGCTTCGCCGTCAGGGGCTCGGCTTCGCCTTTGCCGGGCTTCGCCGTTAGGGGCTCGGCTTCGCCTTTGCCCGGGCTTCGCCGTCAGGGGCTCGGCTTCGCCTTTGCCCGGGCTTCGCCGTCAGGGGCTCGGCTTCGCCTTTGCCGGGCTTCGCCGTCAGTTTTAGTATGGTTTGGCCATTAGAAGAGGGTTACGGGGACTTCTTCGCTGGCTGGCAGGCCTTGTTTTTCGTAGGGGATGTGGATATAGCCATCGGCCTGGGCGAGGATGTTCATCAGGCCGGACTTGCCCAGCAAGGGTTTGACCGCCAGTCCGGTTTCACAGTTGATCAATTGGGCTGGGATAAAATCGTCGCGTCCGGCCTGGGAAGCTACGTTGACGGTCAGGCGGCCTTTTTCCTGCCAAGCTTTGTACTGGCGCAACAGCGGCGCACAAATGATATGAAAAATCATCAGGGCTGATACGGGATGACCAGGCAGTCCGATGATCAGCTGCGAACCGGTTTTGACTGCCAGGGTGGGCTTGCCGGGTTTGATGGCGATGCCGTGGAAAAGCAACTGGCTGTCCGGCATTGACAGCATGGCTTCCAGGGTATAGTCGGCGATCCCGATGGAACTGCCGCCTGATACCAATAATAAATCATTTTCTTTGAGTCCAAAAGCAATGGCTTGTTTTAAAGACGCCAGATCATCTTTTACCAGCGGATATGGACAGGCAACTGCCCCGCATGACTGGAGCGCAGCGCTGATGGCCCAGGTGTTGACGTCTCTGATTTGACCAGGCCGGGGTTGTTCCTGAAAAGGGATGATCTCGTCGCCGGTTGACAATATACCGACATGATACGGGCTGTATACCGACACTTCTTTTATGCCCAATGAAGCCAGCAGTCCGATGTCCTGGGGACGTACTTTGTGTCCGCGGGAAAATATCAAATCTCCGGCAGCAATATCCTCTCCTGACTGCATCACATTTTCCCAGGCACCCACCGGGCGAAAAACCAGCACGGTATCTTCGTCCAATCGTTCCGTATATTCCACCATGATCACTGCATTGCTGCCCTCCGGCAACATGCCTCCGGTGGGCATCCAGGCGCATTGACCGGGGCCAACCTTCAAAGGGGTTTCCTTTCCCATGGATACCGAACCAATATAGGCAAGCATTCCCGGCAGGCTCTCGCTGCTGCCATAACTGTCTGTGCAGTTGAACGCATAACCGTCTACTGTGGAACGGGTAAAGGCCGGCATGTTTTCCGGACTGATTATGTCATCTGCCAGAATGCGGTCAAAGCAGTCCTGCAGGGCTATCATTTCGGTTGATGGCAGTGAAAAGTGTTCACGTAAAATCTCCCGCGCATTCTGATAAGTCAGGACTTTTAGAAATTCCTGCATGCTTGACTCCTTATCATTTTATTTCGTTCCTGCAATCCATTATACTTAAATCCAGGACTAGCTACAAATGAAGCAACAACGATTATCTTAATGGAGGATGCCCATGAGCAGAAATATTTATATCGACAACATGCCCCAGGAGAAAGCGCTGCAATTGTTTATGGACAAACTGCAATCCTGCGGTTGGTTTCAACGTACCGTGGAATACTCCCCGGTGAGAGAGTCACTGTATCGGGTCACGGCGGAGCCGGTCATTGCCAGACGTTCTTCGCCCCACTATGTGGCTTCGGCCATGGATGGAGTGGCGGTAAAGTCTGCCATGACAGTCGGTGCTACGGAAGCCAGTCCAGTCAACATCATGGCCGGCGACTATCTGGAAGTTGATACGGGTGATTTGGTTCCCAAGGAATATGATGCGGTAATTATGATCGAAGAGGTTAATTTCTTTGATGATCATATCCAAATCATCAAGGCAGCAGTGCCCTGGCAACATATTCGTTCGATTGGCGAAGACATGGTAGAAGGTGATATGGTTCTGTCCAGTCTGCGCGCAATTGGTCCTTATGAACTGGCAGCACTGATCACGGCAGGCGTTGAAACGGTCCCCGTTATAAAAAAACCAGTGCTGGCTGTAATTCCGACCGGAACAGAATTGGTTGATACAGCCGGCATCACCATGGCGCCTGGAGATATCGTGGAATCAAACAGTTACATGCTGATGGGACTGGCTCGTGAATGGGGTGCCGAGTGTCTGCGTCATGACATTGTGATCGACGACCGTGAGCAGATCAGGCAGGCTGTTTTGGAAGTCGAGCCGCTGGCTGACATCATCGTAATTTGTTCGGGATCCTCCGCCGGTCGAGAAGACTATACAGCCGGCATTGTCAGAGAACTGGGTGAAATCCTGGTGCATGGCGTGGCGGTCCGGCCCGGCAAGCCAGCTATATTAGGTATTATCGAACAAAAACCAGTGATCGGCGTTCCCGGTTATCCAATTTCAGCTGGATTGATATTTAATCTTTTTGCCCGACCGATCCTGTATCGCAAAGCAGGAAGGCATCTTCCCGGAGATAAAACCATGACCGCAACCATATCTAAAAAGTTGCCTTCCCCCATGGGCGTGGATGAATACATTAATGTGAATGCAGCCGTGATCAACGACAGATATATTGCTTATCCGCTCAATCGCGGGGCAGGACTGAGCAGCATTCTGGTGAAATCCGACGGAACAGTGCATGTCGAACGAGGCCAGGAAGGACTGCAAGCCGGTGCAGGCTGTAAGATATCACTTCATCGCTCCCGCCGTGAGATGCAAAACAGTTTGATCACCCTGGGCAGCCATGATATGAGCATTGATTTTCTGATTGATATCCTCTATCGTGATCACGGTATCCGCCTGGTCTCCACCAACGTTGGCAGTATGGGCGGCATCATGGCACTGCGACGCAAAGAAACCCATTTTGCCGGTCTGCATTTGCTGGATGAAGAGGGCGGCTATAATATCAGTTATTTACACAAATACCTGCCAAACGAAAAATATCTGCTGGTCAACCTGGTTAAACGCCATCAGGGACTGGTGGTTGCACCCGGCAATCCCCTTGGCATTAAGAGTATCAGCGATTTAACCAGAAGCGACCTGCGTTACATCAATCGTCAAAAAGGTGCCGGCACCAGGATTCTGCTGGATCATTTGTTAAAGCAGAAAGGGATATCGTCAGCCGACATTAACGGCTATCAGCGCGAGGAATACACCCATCTGGCCGTTGCCGCCGCCATAAAAAACGATGCCTGTGATACCGGCATGGCCATTTTTGCCAGTGCCAAAGCCATGGGTCTTGACTTCGTGCCGATCGATGTAGAACGTTACGATCTTTGTATTCTGACCGAGACCATGCCGGACCAGCAGCTGGAATGCTTGCTGAGCGTAATCCGCAGTGATGAATTTAAAGAAAGGGTACTTTTTTTTGGTGGTTATGAAACCGATCTGACCGGACAAATTATATATCAACAAGGTTATTAACCAAGGTTTTCATGAAAAGTTAAAATATACTGTGAAATATTCCCTGATTTTGCTGTTAAAATAGAGGAATAATTAAACTTTTATCGAATTAGTTCAATGTAAATATAATTATAAAGAAAGCTCTGAAGCTGTCAGCCTAAAACGCAAAGTCAAGGCAACCAGCCATTGGGTAGACTTGGAAACGGGTTTATCTCCCCTTATTGTGGAAAGGAGCCATAATTGCACTGTTCTGTTTTTGAGAGCAGTGTGTGTTTGTGGTTTTTTGTCTTTCAATAAGGGGTTTATTTTTTAGATATATTTTTTAGGCGATATTTATCCTCTTAAGGAGGTGAAAGGTTTTCACTTTTTAGTGGCTGGATTACGATTGTTGCTCCATTGAAAGGGTGATTGGAGTATACGATCCGGGTCCTGATTCTGGTTAGCATTTCCACAGTGTTTTAAAATTCGGGAGGGGAAAGGAGAGTGTTCGTACTATGAAGGTTACCCGCAGACAGTTCCTTAAGGTAACCGGAGCTACAGCGGCTGCCATGGCAGTAACCGATCTCGGTTTCAATATGAATGCCACCGCCAGCGCAATCAAAGAATTACGTATCAAAAACGTAACTCCAACGCCTACAGTTTGTCCCTATTGTGCATCGGGATGCGGTTTGGTTGTTTATGCACAAAAGGATAGTGCCGGGAAGTTTCAAAAATTGCTCAGTGTACATGGAGATCCTGATAATCCTATCAATATTGGAGGAGCTTGTTCAAAAGGCGCCGCCATGTTCAACCTGAGGGAAATTTACGATCCGCAAACCGGCGAACAGATCATCAACCCTAAAAGAGTGCAGAAGCCATTATACAGAGCTCCGGGAACGGATAAATGGGTAGAAAAAGATTGGGATTGGATGCTGGACACCATTGCCGAGAGAATCAAGGAAACCAGAGACAGCAGCTTTATCCATACGGAAAAACTGGCTGACGGCAACGATGTCATTGTAAACCGTACTGAGAAAATAGCTTCTTTAGGAGGATCCGGACTGGATAATGAAGAGTGTTATCTGTTGTCCAAAATGATGCGTTCCCTGGGGCTCGTGTATCTTGAAACCCAGGCCCGTATCTGACACTCCGCAACGGTGGCAGGACTGTCACCTTCATTTGGCCGGGGTGTTATGACCAATCATGTAGTCGATTTGAAAAACACTGATTGTGCACTAATCATGGGCAGTAATGCAGCGGAGAATCACCCCATCAGCATGAAATGGCTGATTCGGGCTCGTGAGAACAGAGGCGCCAAAATTATCCATGTTGATCCCCGCTATACTCGCACATCAGCCCGGGCGGACTTGTATGCACCGTTACGCTCAGGAACGGATATCGCATTTTTGGGTGGTATGATCAAATATATCATAGATAACGAACTCTATCACAAGGATTATGTAGTCAACTACACCAATGCTGCTTACCTTGTGAAGGACGAATATGGATTCGAAGACGGACTGTTTTCCGGCTACGACCAGGAAAACCGCAAATATGATGTCAGTAGTTGGGACTACAAATATGGCGAAGACGGCCTGCCTTTGACCGATCCCACGTTGCAGGATCCGCGCTGCGTTTTCCAACTAATGAAAAAGCATTATGAACGCTACGATATAGATTCCGTGTGCAAAATTACCGGTACCCCTAAAAACAAGTATCTGGAAGTCTTGGATATGTTCTGTGCGACCGGTGCCCCGAACAAAACCGGCACCATTATGTATGCCATGGGAATCACCCAGCATACGGTCGGAAGTCAAAATGTAAGATCTTTCGCAGTCGTACAGCTGCTGCTCGGCAATATGGGCAGACCCGGCGGCGGTGTCAACGCACTGCGCGGGGAAAACAATGTGCAAGGTGCAACTGATATGGCTTTGCTTTTCCACATTATCCCAGGCTATATTGATTCACCGATGAACAATGCCGCCCACAAAGATTTGATTTCTTTTGTGAGATCCGTTACTCCGGGAGCGGCCAAGCTTCCCTTTACCAATCTGGAAGAATTACGTGAGCTGGTAAAAGAAGGTTTCCCCAATTCTGGCTGGAAAATTCACAGTTCCAAATGGGTGGTCAGCTTGCTTAAAGCCTGGTACGGTGAAGCTGCCAATGCCGGCAATGATTATGCCTATCACTATCTGCCCAAACGGGATGAAAAGAAAAACTATTCCCACATGCAACTTTTTGAAGCCATGCACCGCGGGGAGATTGACGGTCTGTTTGTCAACGGCACCAACCCGGTCGTAGGCGGCCCTAATGCCAACAAGGAACATGAAGCCCTGACCAAGCTGAAATGGATGGTTTCCATTGACCTGTGGCTGAATGAAACAGCCGATTACTGGACTCACCAGGCTTGGGACAGACCGGTAGAAAATCCCAATGTGGCAAAATATACTCCTGCTGAAATCGGTACGGAAGTCTTTTTCCTGCCAGCCGCGGCTGTATATGAAAAAGAAGGTACCGCAGCTCAAACCGGTCGCTGGGTACAATTCCGCTGGAAAGGTGCAGATCCGGTCGGAGAATCCAAATCCGATCTGTGGATCTACAATGAACTCGGCAAACGGATCAAGAAGATCTATGCAGGAAGCACACGCAAAGAAGATGAGCCCATTGTCAATATGACCTGGGATTATGACAACGAACACGGCGAAGACGATATCATGAAAGTAGCACTCGAGCTCTGTGGATTTAATGTTGCCGACGGAAAGCCGGTGGAAGGCTTTGCCAAGCTGAAAGACGACGGTTCCACGGCCTGCGGCAACTGGGTATATTGCGGAGCGATGACCTTCAAAGACGGCAAGACCATTTACAAACCACAGTTGCGCAAAAAGGATGATCCCAGCGGATTGGGCCTTTATCCCGAGTGGGGGTGGGCATGGCCTATGAATCGCAGAATCGTTTACAACCGCTGTTCGGTCCAGCCCGACGGCGTAACCCCCTGGCCGGGTGATGAAGAACGCCAGTTGGTCAGATGGGATCCGAATGCCATTGCCGATCCGACCAAACCAGAAGTATTAGGCAAATGGGTTGGCGTGGATGTCCCTGATTTCATAGGCACTACCGGTCCGGACAAACCGGCCTTCACCAAACCGTTTATTATGCGTCCGGAAGGACACGGTTGTTTGTTCGCTGCCAAAACTTCCATGAAAGACGGTCCTTTCCCCGAACACTATGAACCTTGGGAAAGCCCGACCGCAAACAAAATGAACAGCCATAATCTCAACCCGGCTACAAAAGTAATTGAACCGGACAAACAAGGTGATGCTGAAAAATATCCCATCATTGGGACGACCTACCGTGTTTCAGAGCATTGGCAGACCGGTGCTTTAACACGTAACCTGCCCTGGCTGGCGGAACTGATGCCCAACATGATGGTTGAGCTCAGCGAAGAACTGGCCAATGAAAAAGGGATTAAAAACGGTCACGACGTGATCATTTCAACCATACGGGGTGACGTCAAAGCTGTAGCCTGTGTTACCAAACGCTTTAAGCCACTCGTTATACATGGCAAACATGTACATGAGATCGGTTTGCTCTGGCAATACGGATTCAAGGGCTTCGCTACCGGCGACATTGCCAACTGGCTGACGCCGCATATTGGTGATGCGAATACGATGATTCCCGAATACAAAGCATGGCTATGCGACATAAGGAGGGCTTAACGATGGCTAATCTGACAAATCTTTATGATGTTAGCAAATGTACGGCCTGTCGCGGTTGCCAGATAGCCTGCAAAGATTGGAACCAGCTTCCGGCCAGCATCGAGCCTTTTAAAGGCAATTATCAGACCCATGAAGACACCGATGGCGATACTTTTACCATTATTAAATTCTTTGAAACCGAAGATCCAGTAACCGGAGTAAACTGGAGCTTTATCAAACACCAATGCATGCATTGTTTTGAGCCGGCCTGCATGATGGCCTGCCCCAAGGGTGCCTATACCAAAACAGAAACCGGGGCTACCGTGCATGATCCGGACAAGTGTATCGGCTGTCAGTACTGCACATATGCCTGTCCGTTTGAAATCCCCAAATATCGCAAGCGGGAGGATAAAATTTCCAAATGTACCCTGTGTGTCGACCGGACGGTGGAAGGTCTGACCCCTGCTTGTGCCAGAACCTGCCCTACCGGTGCCCTGACTTTTGGTGATCGTGATGAACTGCTGCAAAAAGCGGAAGATCGCGCCAAATATCTGCGTGAAAATGGCTATCCCAACGCTACTATCTACGGCAAGCTGGAGTTGGGCGGTTTGAACAAGTTATATGTGTTGACGGATACCCCGGACAAATTTGGTCTGCCGGTTGATCCGCATATTCCCAAGAACATTTCTGCCTGGCAGAATGTTGTCCAGCCTTACTTTGGCTGGCTGATTCCCTTGATGCTGGGTGCTTCGGCAGTCAGTTTCGTTACTACCCGCTTGTTGGCCAACAAACATGGCGGACACGGCGAACACGAGGAAGGAGGTCATGAATAATGCAATGGCTTACCGAATATAAACCAGATGTCGAAAGAGTGGAGCGCTTCAATTTTGTTGCTCGCCTTACCCATTGGGGCCATACTGTGACTTTCCTGCTGTGCCTCTTCACCGGTCTGGTCTTGTTCCTGGATGGGGTGGACTGGCTGGCAGCCATTTTCGGCGGTTATGGCGGAGCTGGACTGGTACACAGAATCGCAGCAGTATTGTTAACCATTTTTCTTGCGGTTTTTGTAGTCTTTGACTTTAAAGGCATCATCAACTGGATCAAGGACATCCTGCGCTTTGGTATGAATGACATCAAATTTGTCATGAAATTCCCGCTGGAGTTCTTTGGCTTTCCGGTCAAGGTGCCCCCGCAGACCCGCTTTAACGGCGGTGAAAAAGGCAACTCCATTGTGACTCCCACCATGGTCATCCTGCTGGTCATCAGCGGGTACATCATGTGGTTCCCGGCTATTTTCCCGGCTGGTTTGGTGAGAGTGGCTTATCCCACCCATGACATTGCCATGATCCTGGCGACCTGTATGGTATGCATGCACGCTTACCTGGGTTCCTTCCATCCCGGTTCCGGAGAATCCTTCTGGGGCATGTGGAAAGGGACGGTCCGCTCCGAATGGGCCAAGCATCATCATGCCATCTGGTATGATGAAACCTATGGCGACAAAACAGATGCCGAATAAATAATCCAAATATGATATAATCGATTAAACAAGAAGGGGAGTTTACTCCCCTTCTTGATGCTTCCGGACCAACGTGTTATGATTACAGGCAGCAACTCCGGCATGACGTCATGTTGTAGCCGGCACGTACCGGCTTTCATTATCGACTCATTTTAAAGGAGGATATTCATGAACAGGCAAACTCCAGTAGCCCTCCCTGAAGGATATGTTGAGTTTTACAGCAACCTTGAAAACTGGCAGAATGAACAGGAAATCGTATTAAAGAAAAACCATTCTCCGGAGCATATTGAAGTCCGCAAGCTCCTGGCCAACAGTCAAAAACATTTGATGAAACAACATCGTTTTACAATTGATCCGCAACAACTAAGAGAGACATACCTGGCTCTGGTTGTTTTTCTGCAAAGCAACCGGCCCATCACCGTCGAGATGATCGAGATTTTGCGCAAGGCTGCTGATCAGCTGGACTTTGATAACCTTGCAGCAATCCTGCTCGACAATGATCCGACCTATTTTATTGAAATGGCAGAGGATTTGGGGATCGCCAGTGAATTACTGGTCTTTACGGTTGATCATGCGCTGCGTCCTTATTTGCGAATGCTGGCCCAGCCATACCATCATGAATTCAGCCAGGAAGAAATCGGCTTCTGGAGTCAGGCCGCCTTTTGTCCCTTCTGTGGCAGCAAATCGCATTTTAGCCGAATGCGCGAAGCAGACGGCAAGCGCTTGATGTTTTGCGACCGCTGTTTTACCGAATGGGAAAGCCGCAGCATTTATTGTGTCCACTGCGGGAATGATGAGCCCAATACCATCAATTATATCAGCGTCGAAGATGACCCCGCTTATCAAATCTACACCTGTGATAAATGCAAAGGTTATCTGAAAACCTATGATGAACGAACAACTGGCAAAACCACTGATCTGTTCATCGCCAATATCGAGACCATTTATCTGGATCTGCTGGCCCAGGAAAAAGGATATGTCAATCATGATGCGGATTGATGCCGTCAGATAAGCCATAAGGCTCAAGCAGAAAAAAGTTTCCTCGATTGCAATTTTCGAGGAAACTTTTTTTATCGCATCTTTTTACTTTTTCTGTTTAAGCGGACGGCCTATGGTATGCTCCAACACCAGAGAAGTAACGATTCCCACCACAAAACCATTGCTGAGGATGGGACGCAGGCTGTAAGGATAACTGGCGGTGATCTCCGCGGGCAGGAATGAAATGATGATCCCCATCAGAATCGGCAGACTGATCATCAGCGCATTGTCAAAGCGCGGTTCGCCCAGTTCCTGCAAGGCATCAAAAGCCGTCATCAAACCTGCCGCCACTTGCGTACACATGGTGTAGAAAAGAACACAGCCAATCACCGCCGCAGGGATAAAGGAAAGATAAAAGATAATCCGCGGCAAAAATGCCAGCGCCAGCATCGCCACGCCGGCAGAAATCAAACTGCGACGCGCCGCACAGCCGGTCGCCGCAATCAAGCCCGGGCTGAAAGAGAAGTTGACTGGTCCAATGACCCCCATCCATCCTGCTAAAACATTGCCGATGCCGGTAGCCGCAATCCCCCGGGTAATACGACGCGGCATTGCCTCAGCCTTTAACACCAGTCCAACCGCCTGAATCGAGCCCAGATCGTTGATTGACAGGCCCAGGAAGCAGAGTATAAAAGCCACCAGCACTCCCGGTTCAATGACCAGCGAAGTATTTAAATGGCTGAAAAACAACGCGACCGGTTGGATATTTTCCACACTGGCATGCGCAGCCCAGCCCGGGTCGATTAAAAAATAGGCCAAACTGCCCAATACCATGGCGACCAGCACCAGGGTGTTTTTCAGCAATCCTTGCAGATAACGTCCGCCCACAAACATCAACAGCATAAAAACAAAGGCAAATATCAGCCGCCGCCCGGCGCCCGGAACTTCTGTACCACCGATGACCAGGTTGGTAATGGTAGGCAGAATGGTAAAGGCAACCAACAAGAGGATGACCGCCACCACCCGGGGGGTAAACAACGACTGCAAGCGTCCAAAAAGGCCGGTTACCGCCAGCAGAGCCAGCAGGGCGCCGCATATTAGCAAACTGGTATAGATCGCAGCAGGCGTGCTTTCCAATGAAGCCAGGATGCCAATAAAAAGAATGGTAGAGGGGCCCAGGACAACCGGCAAACGATGCCCCCAAAAAACCTGTATCAGCAGCGCAACTCCCATCACGGCAAACAGCTTTTGCAGATACAATATCTCCAGTGCCGGGGAGTCCATCCCTCCCAGCACCTTGCCGAAAGTGATCACCGCCGGCAGACTGACCGCCAGCCACTGCAGGCCATACAACCCATTTTCTTTCCAAACCGGCTTGTCTTCAATCTGATATTTTAATTCCAACGACAAACAGTCCCCCCTGGTCAATACCGAATATTTTAGTCAAGCGATCAGCTTCATCTTTGCTCACCTGTCAGGCAAACAACCGGTTTCTTTTTAATACAGCTGCTTGGCCTCAAATCTTTCCAGCCAAATGTCTTTGAGTGTTTTTAAATCATCACGAAATTCTTTGGGCGTTTGCTCTTCCATCTTTTCAAGTTCCTCCAGTACTTCCAGCGTAAAGCTTTGGGCGCCGTATTTTTCCCACTCGGACAGCAATTTTTCTTCCACACAGCTGCCGGTTTGCTGGGAAAACGCAAAGCGGCTCTGATAGGCACGCAGGTTATTGACCGGCAATATGAGCGTTTTCCCATTGGCTGTATTTTTTATGGCGCAAATGCCGCCAATGTCTTTTTGTTCTTTATAGGCAGCCCGCAGCTCTTTGCGGTTTTGTTTATCCATAAATCAGTACCCCATTTCTTTTAAGATCCGCGCCAGCGTCGCCAGACGTTCTCCGAGCAATTCATCATCCCCACTGAGCGTCTGCGCAAATAGTTTAATATCTTCATCGATCATCGGATTGTCTGTGCAAACCGAAACCGTCATGGCATCACCCTGCAAACCAACCCGGTCGATGGTGGTTTTTTCAGTGTTATACAATTTTTCATAACGATATGCTTCGCGAAAATGTTTTTGCGCCCGACAGATCAATATCGCCAGATCAAGAACACGATGGAGCGGCAATTCTTCCGATTGACGCGACCATTTTTCACCAGTGTAGCGCCAGACTTTGGCTGAGATATCTACTTTTCCCCGGTCATTCCACTGGGCCAGTCCCAGCGATAAACCTTTGGCGTCAGAATTGTACGCAAATCTCCCGTCAACATTTTCATAGTTTTCTGAAACGATTACTGGCTTATGTTTCAAGGACGTAGGTATTTTCATTTTCATTTCTCCATTCATGTTTAGTAATTTAGTAATTTAGTAAATAACACGATTCATACTACAATTTGAATGAAGCGCTGTCAAGAAAAACGTCTCCCTATAAATATCTCATCAAATACAAAAAAGAAGCTCCTGTCCGATCAGACAGACTTTGCTCCCCTGCGGTATGTATGATTCATTTTTACCCGAGTGATGGCACATGCCCATGCCGATTAAAACTTCTGGGATAAATGAAACGGAATTATGACGTGCAATCATAACGATCTACGCAAACAATACCAGGCGGTTTCTTCCGTCCGCTTTGGCCTGATAAAGAGCTTTATCAGCCTTTTCCATAAAGAGATCCAGCCTGTCTTCTTTATTCGGATACAAATGGCTGATACCGATACTGACGGTAATATTTGAGGCAACGGAGGAGCTTTGATGCTCGATACCCAATGCTTCTACTTCTGCCCTTATTCTCTCGGCCAGCGCCAAACTTTCTTGCCTGTTTAACCCAACCGTTACGAATATAAATTCTTCCCCGCCGAAACGGGCGACAAAGTCTAAAGATTCTCGCCGGCAGTGGTTTAAAACCTCGGCTACGGCCTGCAGGCAACGATCTCCGGCCAAATGTCCATGTGTATCGTTATAACGCTTAAAAAAATCAATATCGATCATCATTATGGAATAGGCGTACTGTTGGGCAACTGCCTTGCTCCATAATTCCAGCAATACTTCATCCAGTCTGCGTCGATTCGGTATCCCGGTTAAAGCATCCAGACTTGAAATAATGCGAAGTTGTTGGTTGGCTGTTGCCAATTCATTTTTTACCCGTTCGCTAATCTGAATTTCATTCATCAGCCTGGCGTTGATCTGCGTTAATTCAAGCGACTTTTCTTCAATGATCTTCTGGTTGATAAAGTTTTGAACAAATCCTATATAATTGGTACGGGCGAAATACAAAAGAAAAATTATAAAAATGCTGCCGTTGGCATAGTGACCGATTAAGATATTAGTCGAAGGCTGATAATAGGGCAAGCCCACAAATAAAACAGCCGCAGCAAATACTTGTGCTAAAAAAATTTTAGCCGGTTTTAAGTAAAACATGAATGTAGTAATAAACAGGTTTACCAGAAAAGCAATGATATTTCCATAAAGAGCCTGATCCATCAAAGATATTACGGCGCCCCATACCATACCAAAAACAATAAAGCATGTTGCAGCCAGATTCAGCATTTTTATAAAGCGCGGTTCAGCCTCGATTCTTTTCTCCAGATACGACAGAACAACCCAAAAGACAATGCAGATCATAATCATCAGGGCATACATAAAAGCATACTGATTGTATCTGAAAACACTGCTGCTGCTCTTGTTAATCACCAAAAGAGCTAATAAGACGATTTCTATACTCACAATTATAAGCACAAACGACTTCCCTCTCTGTAAATTAAAGCGGGAAATCTCCAAGGCAAATTGATGTTGATAGACAGGGTCAATCTTAGGGATTGCATTGTACAAAATGGTCCACCCCCGAATTTTTCATTCGTCTTGTGCAAATTGCTTACAGATAATGTATGCCGATCATCCTTATTATTCCATAAAAACAATCCGATTGCTCAGGGTTCCGATTTTTTCGATACAACATTCAACGATATCCCCGTCCTGCAGGTAAGCCGGTGGATCAAATCCCATCCCCACGCCACTGGGCGTGCCGGTGCAGATAATATCCCCAGACCGCAAGGTCATCCCCCGGGACAAATCGCTGATAATATGAGAAATATCGAAGATCATGTTTTTCGTATTGGAATTCTGTCTCATCTCCCCATTGACGCGACACTGAATGTCCAGCTGTACCGGCCAGGGAATAGCACTTTTATGCACCAACACCGGTCCCAACGGACAGAAGCCATCCAGGCTCTTGCCTTTAAACCACTGTTTGTGACCGGCCTGCAGATCCCGCGCGGAAAGGTCATTGGCAATGGTATAGCCAAAAATATGATCCTCCGCTTGTTCGGGCTTGATGTCAGCGCCGCCCTTGCCAATCACTACCGCCAATTCTACTTCATAATCAACCTGCGTGGTAACTTTTCGTGAAATCGAAATGGTATCACCGTACCCCGCAGCCGGAGATGCCATTTTGGTAAAATAGATGGGCTGATCCGGCAGGTAGGTATCCGAAATTTTAGTGATCTTAATTTCCCTGGCATGATCAGCATAATTTTTACCCAGGCAAATAACGTTGCGCCGGGGATGCGGTATGGGCGCCAGCAATTTGACGTCTGCTGACGGTATCCCGGCAATACTTCCACTGTGAACCTGTTCTTCGATCTGCCCCAGCCATTCTGTTTGAAAGGAACCAATCAAGTCCAGCATATTGGCAAGCGGGCGTTTGAGCAACTGCTCCAGCGCCATGACCCGCCCTTCATGCAAGATCCCCACCTGTTCCTGGTTTGTGTGTACATAGGTTACAAAGTTCATTCTATCTTGCTCTTGCTCCTTCTTTTTGGGGTTCAGTAATGATATTTCCTGTCGTCCAATACAGAAAATGTTTCACGTGAAACATTCTTTGTTTGGTAATATCCAAATATAGCCAGAATATCTGCATTCTTTATTTTTATGATACTCCTTTGGTAAGAAAAACCGTACTTTTATTTGCATTATTTTCAATCACAATCTCGATCGCAACTGGTCATTGGTCCTGTTTTTATGATTCTGGCAACCGAATGCTACAAAAAAACCACCTTGTTATGAAAACAAAGTGGTCTGCTCTCGCCTTTTAAATGGTCGGAGTGACTGGATTTGAACCAGCGGCCTCTACGTCCCCAACGTAGCGCTCATACCAAACTGAGCTACACCCCGACGCAAAGAATATTCTATAACAGAACCTTCTTTAAGTCAAGCAAAAGCTCGAATAATGGCTATTCCACTTCGCTCAGCCGGAATTTGGCGTGCAGGGCCTGGACGGCTTTATTGACCTCGTCTTCATCGATAATGCAGGAAACCTTGATTTCCGAGGTGCTGATCATATGGATGTTGATTTCGGCATCAGCCAGCGCCTCAAACATGGCGGCAGCCACACCGGGGTTGCTCTGCATGCCGGCGCCGACGATGGATACTTTGGCCACATCTTGGCCATAGGACATCCCGGATGCACCGATCTTGGCGACCACTTCGTTGACCAGCGGCAGCGCCTTGTCCAGTTCATCCCGTTCGATGGTAAAGGCGATATCATTGCGGTTGGAACGCATTCCTCCCTGGATGACCATATCTACATTGATTTTGCTCTCGGCCAGCACCTTGAAGATGGTCATGGCTACCCCGGGCTGGTCGGGCACATCAAACAGGGCGATCCTGGCTACGTTAAAATCATGGGCGATTCCGCTAACGATTCTTTGCTTTTCCATTTTGCCTACCTCCGTAATTATGGTTCCTGATTGATGGTTAAAAGTATTCAGCACTTCCACATCCACATTATAATGCATGGCAAACTCTGCTGCCCGGGGCTGCAAAACACCGGCCCCCAGACTGGCCATCTCCAGCATCTCTTCATAGGATATGCGATCGATTTTGCGGGCATCCTGAACGATTCTGGGGTCAGCGGTATAGACTCCGTTGACATCGGTAAATATCAGGCAGCGATCCGCTCCCAGGGCTGCTGCCAAGGCAACCGCGGTGGTATCCGAACCGCCCCTGCCCAGGGTGGTGATGTTCTGCTCAGGCGACAGCCCCTGAAAGCCGGCAATCACCACGATACTTCCCAAGGCCAGATCGTTGTGGATTCTTTCCGGTTTAATCCCGGTGATGCGGGCTTTGCTGTGAATTCCGTCGGTTTTAATCCCTGCCTGCCATCCGCTCAGAGAGATGGCCGGGCATTTCATATTGTTGAGGGTGAGGGCCAGTAAAGCGGCGCTTTGCTGTTCACCAGTAGCCAGCAGCATATCCATTTCCCGGGCACTGTTGCGGTCGCTGATTGCCCCCGCCAATTCCAGCAATTCATCGGTGGTGTCCCCCATGGCGGAAACAACCACCACCAGTTCATTGCCCTGGCTTTGCATGTCTTTTAAACGCAAGGCGACGTTTTTGATCTTGTCAATTGATGCAACTGAACTGCCTCCAAATTTGCATACCAATAAAGCCAATTTTGTTCAACTCCCCATAATGCTATATATGATTGCCTTCCAGACGGACCACGTTGTTGATTTCCTCAATGATGTTCATGCTGCGCAGCACCGTCAAGGCATCCTGCATGTCTTTTTCCCTGACCAGATGGGTAATCATGATGAGCTCCGCCCGATCATGCTGACTGGTTTTCTGCAACACCTGGGCGATACTGACATGGTGATCGCCGAATACGCCGGCAATTCCGGCCAACACGCCGGGGCGATCGGCCACCGTCATGCGGATGTAATACTCGGCATTTAATTCGCTGATGGGCAGGATCCGTTTTTCTTCAAAACAGGTGCAGCCAATTCTGGCATTGCTGTGATGCAGCAAACTGCGGCCAATCTCGATGATATCTCCGGTCACCGCGCTGGCCGTCGGCAAGGAACCTGCGCCCCGCCCGTAGTGCATTATTTCTCCCACCGCGTCACCTTTGACAAACACTGCATTGTAAACATCATTGACAAAAGCCAGGGGATGATTGAAGGGTACAAAGGCCGGATGAACGCGAATCTGCACATTGCCCTCCACTTCCTTGGCAATCGCCAGCAGTTTGACTGCAAAGCCCAGTTCACGAGCATATTGGATATCGCGCAGGGTGATGGCAGTGATGCCTTCCACATAAACGTCCCGCAAGGTCACCCGGCTGTTAAAAGCGATGGAAGAAAGTATGGCGATTTTACGGGCTGCATCCATGCCTTCCACATCCGCACTGGGATCTGCTTCGGCATAGCCCAGCTGCTGGGCTTCCTGCAAAGCTTGCCGGTAGTCACAGCTCTCCCGGCTCATTTTGCTGAGGATATAATTGGTGGTACCATTCAAGATGCCGATCACTTCGAGAATGCGGTTGCCGGCCAAGGATTGCTTCAAGGGGTAAACAATAGGGATACCCCCGGCTACGCTGGCTTCAAAATAAAAATCAACCTGGTTTTCTTCCGCGATGGCAAAGAGTTCCTTGCCCTTCTCGGCAATCAAATCTTTGTTGGCACTGACAATATGTTTGCCTTTTTTCATGGCTGCTGTAATAAAGCTGAAGGCTGGCTCCATTCCGCCGATCAATTCAACCACAATCGTAATGCTTTCATCATTGAGGATGTCTGCAAAATCACTGGTAATCTGCTCGGCCTGCAGACCCAGGGCAAAACATTTTTCCGGTTCTTTCTCCAAAACCTTGGCAATTCTTATCTCTGCTCCGGTTTTGCGGGCAATAGCTTCGCCGTTGGCCGTCAATAACTTGACCACTCCCGAACCGACCGTGCCGCAACCTAGCAAGGCTACGTTTATCATAGAATTTTCCTCCCGCTGCTTAACTTTTTCCGATGATTTCGACGTTGATAACGCCCTCGATCTTGTTCAGCCGGTTTAGCATCTCGTTAACCGATAAAACCGCTTCCTCCATGCCCAGCGACAAGGTCACATAGGCCACCCCGTGCAGAGGCAGATTTTGATTGATGGTCAGGATGTTCCCTTTTAACTGGGCGATGCAATTCAGCACCGCTGAAAGTATACCGGATTTATTGCGAAGCAGCAAGGATATGTTGACAATCCCCAGGTTGTCCGCGTTATGAAAAGAGAAGACCCCGTCTTTGTATTTATAATAGGTACTGCGGGCCATTTCCAGGCGTTCAACCGCTTGATTGATATTGCTGACTTCTCCGCTGGCCAACATTTCCTTGGCCATGGCGGTCTTATAAATGGATTCCGGTAAAAGATCTGCACGCACCATGAAAAACTTGCTCTGCTCCTTCACATGATCACCTTCCTATGTCTATGTGGGGCGGATTCTTTTCTGCGCAGTACGGACATTATAACACTGCAGGGTGGGTCCGGCAAGCTGTTTCTAGCTGGAGACGGGCAATTCCTGACCGGCGATATATTGGCTGAACAATTCCAGTTGCGGCAGGCTGCCCATCATGATAAGCGTGTCCGTGGTTTTTAGGATCTCATGGCTGTGGGGGTTGATGATAATCTCACCGTCGGCACGTTTAATCGTCACCACAGAACAACCGGTTGCCTCCCGGATACCGCTGTCGCGAATGGCCAAACCGTTGAGATGGCTGTCTCCCATTTGAAACGTGCGTATTTTCAGAATTTCATCTTCCGACTGGGGAGTTTTCTGATGGCGCATGATCTCATGATAATCCTTGAAATACAAGTCCTCCAGATAATCAACTACATTATAGGTATCAGGCTGCAGATGCAGAATCATATGCCGTACCATCTGCAAACCGGCTTCCTCTTCCGGTTGGATGACCTCGGTAGCACCCATTTCGTATAGTTTTTTCTTTTCCCAGTAATTATGGGCCCGACTGAGAATTAACAACTGATTATTATATTTTTTCAGCCCGTTGATCACCTGTTGATTGGCCAGGGTGTCCGGCAAGGCCAGCACTGCCATGCGCGCATGAGCAGCGTTGGCATATTCCAGCACCATCTGGCTGGAAGCATCACCATAGATATAGGGAATCCGTGCCTGCCGTAATTTAGCGATGGCGGTGTGGTCATATTCAATCACCAGAAACGGAATCTGCAGCTGCTGCAGCGCCCGGCCGACTTGTCCGCCAACCCGACCGTAGCCGCAGACGATCACGTGATCGCAGAGGGCATTTCCCGGCAAATCTGCCAGGTCGATTTCCGGATCAGACAGAATTCGTTGCAGGAACATGTTTTGCTGAAGACGGCGGTAAATCCCCGGAGCCAGGTTAAAAAACAGCGGCGTCAACAAGATCGAAATCAAGCTGCTGGCCAGGATGACATTGTACAGGGGAGTACTGATCAACTGCTGGTCGAGACCCATTTTGGCCATGACAAAGGAAAACTCTCCCGTCTGCAACATGCCCATGGCGGTGTAAAAGCTAACCCGGCTTTTATATTTGAACAATCGGCTTATGGTATAAAAAACAATGAATTTACCCGGGATGATCAGCAGCAAAGCAAGCAGCAGCAGCGGCAGGTTTTGGAACAAGGTCAGCGGATTGACCATCATGCCCACCGAAACGAAAAAGAGGATGACAAAGGCATCCCGCAGACTAATGATTTTTCCTAGAATTTCATGCGCATATTCAGATTCGCTGATAAACAATCCCGCCAGAAAAGCCCCCAGCGAAACCGACAAACCCATAGCCTGGGCCAGCACTGCCACACCCAGTCCCATGCTCAGGGCCAGGATCAGAAAAATATCGTTGTTGCTGCCCTGCGCGACCCTCTCCAAAACCATGGGAATAATTTTGGGGGCCAGATAGAGCACGGCAGCGATGATCACCGCTGCCAGCACAAGATCTTTGAGCAGTTGGGGAATAATCTCCGGGGAGAAGCTCTGCAGACTGGGCAACACGGAAACCATCAGGATAACGATCAAATCCTGGGCGATCAGAATCCCGACCATCAACTGTCCGTGCAGCGAGTTCATCTCTCCATGGTCAGTGAGGACGCGCAGTACGATCATGGTACTGCTGATGGACAAGGTACAGCCTAAAAACAGCGATTCATAAGCAGACAATCCCATCCATCCGCCTAGCAGGATGGACAAACCCACTACCGCAGCGACCTGCAGCAGCGCTCCGCCCACTGCAAACCCTTTGATGGCTTTTAACCGGCTCAGAGAAAACTCGATCCCCAAGGTAAACATCAACAGGATAACGCCAATATCCGCAAAACCATGAACCAGTTCAATATTGCATATCAGGCCGGTAACATAAGGGCCGGCTAAAACGCCGCCCAGCATGTAGCCAATCAGCGGTGACTGTTTCAGTGTCTCGGCGATCATCCCGCCAATCAGGGCAGCAATAAATATGATGGCGACATTAAACAACATGGACGTTTCCAACAATTGCTCCCCCCCTGCTTTCGCCGACTCCTGGTCTGAGCATATCGGACAATTGCATTATAACAGTTTATTCTAAATGCGCACAAGCCAAGGCGATGCCTGACTTGCGCCGGCACCGCCTTGAAATGCTTATCTGCAAATGTTTAAATGATGATACAGATCAGACCGCCGCTGCCCTCATTCACAATTCGCTGCAGCGTATCCTGCAGTTTGTGCTGGGCATTTTCAGGCATCCGGTGCAATTTATTCTGGATGCCTTCCCGTACCAGATCATGCAAGGATTTGCCGAAAATATTGGAACCCCAGATCTTGGCGGGATCTTCTTCAAACTCATCCAGCATGTAACGCACCAGTTCCTCACATTGTTTCTCCGTGCCGATGATCGGTGTAATCTCGGTGGTTATATCAGCCTGAATGATGTGCAGGGATGGCGCTTTGGCTTTGAGTTTGACGCCAAACCGTGAACCCTGTCTGATCAATTCCGGTTCTTCCAGAATCATCTCTTCCAGGTGAGGCGTCACCACCCCATAGCCGGATTGTTTGACTTCATCCAGCGCTGCCGCGACTTTATCAAACTCTTTCTTGGCAAAGCTCAGATCCTTCATCAAGCGGATAATGTCGTGATTGCCTTCCACGGTAAAACCGCTGACTTCGCTGAGCGAGCGGAAGAACAAATCCTCGGGGACGGTTACCTCGATGGAGGCTACACCGGTACCCAGATCCATTTCCTCCAAATTAACATAGCTGACATTTTCGACTTCGGCAAGCTTGCCAATCGCATTCTCAATATCGCGCACTTTCTTGATTCCGCTCAGAATCTCGCGGATGGCATCCTCCATATCCTGCCGCAGCCAGAAGTCCTCTTCCAGTTCTTCCACCCACAGCGGCAAGCGAATGTTCACTTCCTGTACCGGGAATTCGTAGAGTACTTCCTCCAGTACGCCATAAATCTGTTCGACACTCATCGTGGCACAATCAATCGGCATCACGCTGACATTGAATTTTTCACTCAGTTCTGCTGCCAGTTCCATGGTTTGCTTGTCATATGGATGGGTTGAGTTCAAAATGACGATGAATGGTTTCCTCAGTTCCTGCAATTCACTGATGACACGCTCTTCGGTCTCTACATAATTGCTTCTGGGAATGTCGCTGATGCTGCCGTCAGTCACCAGTACGATGCCAATGGTGGAGTGATCAGCAATGACCTTCCTGGTTCCTATTTCGGCCGCTTCTTCGAAGGGCACCTCGTAATCAAACCAGGGAGTTCTTACCATGCGGGGTTCTTCATCTTCTTCATACCCCAAGGCTCCGCCTACGGCATAACCAACACAGTCAACCAGTCTGACTTTCATGACCAGACCGCTTTGGGTGCTGATTTCTATGGCCTCGTTGGGTACGAATTTGGGTTCTGTAGTAGTTATGGTTTTGCCGGCGCCGCTCTGGGGCAATTCGTCTTTGGCTCGTTCTCTTTCATAAACGTCTTTTATATTGGGTAAAACCATCAATTCCATAAATCTTTTTATGAAAGTTGACTTGCCTGTTCTGACTGGACCTACTACCCCCAAATAGATATCGCCGCCTGTTCGCTCCGCGATATCATTTAAAATATGATTACCTTCCACTTCTCATCTTCCCTCCCTCGGATTTTGACTTTTAAGGCACCCGTTTTGGAAATATGGATACCCTTGATATTGCTGTTCAGGCTATAACAGTATAAATATATTTAGACAGATTCGTTAATATAACCAAAAAAAGAAAAAATACGAAAAAAAATTGGACATCCCCATTAAAGGATGTCCACATTACATGCCGTCTGATTTGATGAACGCATTTAAAAGCAAATACTATGGTTTTGATAATTGATATCTTCCACCTCATGCTTGCGCTGGCGTTTCATTAATTGTTCCACTTCCTCGCGAGGCGCCCGGTTTTCATAAAGGATCCGGTAACAGGCTCTGGTGATGGGCATATCGATATTCATCTCATTGGCCAGGTGATGGGCAATCTGGATGGTATGGGCGCCTTCCACCACCATGCCAATAATGGCCAGTGTTTCCTGCAGGTTTTTGCCCTGTCCGAGCAGTTGACCGGCACGTCGATTGCGGGAATGTTGACTGGAACAGGTAACCACCAGATCACCAATGCCGCTCAGCCCCGAAAACGTACGCGGATCTCCGCCCATGGCGACACCCATTCTGATCATTTCGGCCAGGCCG